>Ga0208543_1000006_pt1 | contig 70527 bp, 85 predicted proteins | sample DEB08_DNA_14_FD_185497 | JGI IMG/M metagenome (GOLD analysis project Ga0208543, IMG submission 185497) | Aqueous microbial communities from the Delaware River and Bay under freshwater to marine salinity gradient to study organic matter... | ecosystem: Environmental > Aquatic > Marine > Coastal ...
GGCCCCGATTCAGCTACCCAGGGCCTGATTACGGGCCTCAAAACGACACGAAGCCACCGCAGAGATTTTTTGGATCACCACGCTGCTCAAACCGGCGTTGCCCAGAGACTCCCTAGCTCACCAGCAGCCCATTCTCGCCGAGACGTTCGACGCACTCTGTTACGAGGACGAGAAATGCAAAGTCGTCATTTCCGAAACCTCAATCTCAATAGGTCAAAAATCTATTCAGTCAGATAGAATCCTGAAGTGGGCCGAGATAGAAGCAAAATCAAAGAGGAAGCCAGAGCTTTGCTTGCTAAGCCTGACAGCTTGTGCGCTGACCATATTTCACGATTATCGCTACTACGTAGAGTACGCGGATGCCAATGGCCAGACGGCAAGGGAGGATTTCCGATTTATAAATGACAAACCTGCAAAGCAAGTCGCTCGCGCTATGACAGAGCTAACAAATCTTGCGAGTGGTCAAAGCAATGAAGCCACTCAGCAGTGGGCCTCGGCAAGAAGAGAAGAAGTTGAATACCAAAAAATGATTGAGAGCCTGAATTGCTCACCGGTGCTAAAACCATACAAATGCAGCTATGCAGCCTATCTTGACTCAAATCCAGGGGCGAAGCAATGGGCGGCTGCCAATCCCTCTCTTGTTAAGAATCAAATGATTCAAATGAAAGCCGTCGAAGCGATTGATAAGCCTGAGTAGTTCACCCTGGCTTCCGAAGTGTCAGTTAACAAAGCGGTAATTTACCTATCCATAATCCGCGGGACAGGCCTTGCCTCAGTGAAACTTCAATTCACGCCTTAGAGAGGACTATCCGAATCCAGTGTGTTCCGAGGAAGCTCAGAAGACTCTCGGAGCACCCCCCACCCTCAGGAGTTCTTCATCGATCGCCGCGTGGATCTCCTCAATAGTTCGGAACCCTGCCCGATAAAGCCGCTCGGCACTCGGCAACCTTCACGCTTGCCCAGACAGATCGCAGAGCTCCCCGAAGAAGAAGTCTGGAACCCCGGCTACGCCGGGGTTGAGATCCCGAGGGATTTACACTCCCAGAGAAGCGTGCCGAGAAAGACCGCTCTCCTGCTGAACCTGGGCTATCGGATGGCAGTGGAGGGGTGTGGAATCTGTCACCGAAGAAGAAGATCTAAAAGAACAACGGCCTAACGCTCTTGCCAGTCACCGCAAAACTCCTCCGCGGATGTAAGCGGCCAAATACCTTTAACAATCTTTAGAGTATCAAGGACAGGCTCGGGGTTACGAGAATCCCAGTCAGCAGCTAGCGGCTGACGGTACGACTCCAGTAAGCAGTTGACTTTCTCTTCCTGCTTGACCAACTCGGCCTGCCAATGCGAAACGGAAGATTCTCGACAAGTAGCCAAGCTCTCTTTAATGTTCTCAAGACGAGTTTGAGCCACTCTGAGCTGATCGTCACGCGACTTAGTAAGGCTCTCTGCGAGCTCTAAGTAGCTCTTTTCATGCTCCTTCCTAGCCTTGTTACACTCTTCGAGTGCAGCCTCGGTGAAACAATTGACAACTAAATGAGCTTTCGGTGACGCCCTGCGGCATTCTCCTAAGTCTCCTAGATACGCATCCAACCCGGGATATTTATTATCCGTCTGTACCTCCGTGTGACGGCGAAGCCAAAACCGACATGTCTGGCAGTTACCAAGAGTCTTCTCTTTAAAAAGCACGATGCATCCTTAGAGGGTCTGTGCTGGACAAGAAGCAGGGGTGCGTCCGAGCGAGGAGAGGCCTAGAGACATCCACGAACGTCTGCCCTAGGCTAAGGGGACGGAAAGCGTCATTTCCACCTAGCTTCTAAGCATGGCCCGAAGACTGCCACAGAAGTCCACCCCGTGAAGGCGGAGCTGATTGAGGAGACCGGTCTAGACCTGATGGCGCACTCCAGCTGCAATCCCAGAGCCAATGCCGGCCAGTCATCAGCGTCACGGATCCTGGCCAGCGCCTCTTCACGAGCCGACTCCAGCACGGTGTCCTCAATTATTTGAACCACGCGCATCAAGCTGAGCAGTGCCTCGGTGCAGACAGCTTCATCGAGGTTCTTGTTCCTGGCGAGATCGGCGATGTAGTGGGCTGCCTCAGCGACATTGGCCTCGGCAACAAAAAAGTCCACCTGATCGGCGTAATCAGCAATCAGTGTCCTCACCCGAACGCCAAGGCAGCCACGAATCAAGATGTTGGCGTCAAGGACCAGGCGTTTGCGCTCCACCGTCAGGGCTGATGCTGTCGCTGCCGCCAAGCTTTGAAGTCCGCGCTGAGTTCCTCTTCTGTGAGCCCATGACGCTCAAGTTCTGACTGGATGAGACGGCCGGCCTCCAGAAGGCGTTGTCGCCCGTCCTGTTCACCCTCCTGGGGGAAGGGCACGTAAAGGCCAATGGTGCGGCCGTGGCGCGTCACCTCGATGGGTGTCACTGATTCGAGGTGAGAGGCCAACTTGGCCCTGAGTTCACGGATGCCGACACGGACGGCCACAACAGCAATCCCGCAGATGTGTACACATCTTAGCTCTGGTCCAGGCTTGGGGGCAAGCGATCGGCAACCCATCGCGGCGCTGCCATCCCCTGTTGCCGAGGCAATGCTCACGGCAGCCGATTGGGCTTGAGCGTGCCAAAGATCCGCTCACCGATCAGCGGCTGCACCAGCGCACCGATGCCGCCAGATCCGTAGTTGGCGCCGAACTCCAGGCCATGGAAGGCGGTGAATTGCGCGTAGGGGTCCACATCCGCATCACCGGCAGCATTGAGCAGCGCCAGGTCCCCCAGCCAGATCAGCCCCTCACACGGGGCCACCACGGTGTTGCCATCTGCGGCCACCCGGCGGCCGTGCTGTTGCCACACCAGATCGCTGCTCAGCCAGATCGCACCCGGGTTGGGCGGCAGGCGGGCACTGCGGCAGATGAAGCCGTTGTAGGTGAAGTCACCGGTGTCCACTCCCGGGCCGTTCTCTTTGCTTGAGATGTAATTGGCCCGCTCAAGGAAACACTCGAGCACATGACTGGCCACCACCGCGGAGGTGGTGTCACCGGGGATGGCGTTCTGATGCAGCAGCAGCCGGGCATTGGCAAACGGCTGCAGAGGTGTGGGGCCCCAGAGTGCAGCATTGCGTCTGTGCTGCCCGCTCGAGAAACGGCGCGGGCTCACCATCGCCTGCGATGGCCAGATCTCCATCGCTCAACCCCGCAGCATGGTGGTGGTGCCGTTCGAGCCTGCAGCGGCTGCAGTGAAGGACACCCAGCTGCTCAGACCCGGAAGCAGCAACAGCAGCTGCTCGCCGTAGCGCCGCCGTTGACTGAGCAGGGCAGCAGCCTCGGAGCGGGGGTTGGCATAAACGGTCTCCAGCTCCACCCGCAGCAGGCTGGTGTCGTATTCGATCACATCCGCTTGTTGCAGCGGCGCATCGCCGGCGGCGGCCACGGATCCGGCAATCGGCCCGGAGCTGCTCTGCTTCTCGATCGCTTGCTCCTGTTCAGGGCCGCCTGCCAGCAGTTGCTGATCGATCAGGGCCACCGCATCGAGCAAGGCCCGTGCGCTCAGCACCCCGGCCGGATGCCGGCGCTCCAGATCCGTCATCGCCCGGCCGATCGCGTCGAGGCAGGGCACGGTGGCGGGCAGGGCCAGGGCCTGACGAATCGCTTCTGGGTCGTTCGGTTGCCAGCTGGTCATGCAGCAGCCGGTGCGATGCCGGCCAGATCCCCCAGCCATTGCCGCAGGGCCACCTCGCTGAAGATCCCGCGTTCCTGCAGCTGCAACATCTCGCTCACCGTCGGCTGGAGTTTCGGTGCGGGTGCCAGCGGGCTGATCTCCACCAGCAGCGCCGGACCGTCCTGCACGGGAAGCGGTTCACCGGTGATCGCGCACCAGTGCTGCAACAGCGAGGAGAACATCGAGGCCTTCTGGATCGCCTGGCTCTGCAGCAGCGCATAGGCCTGGGAGGCCGCCATCGAGATCTCCGTTGCCGTGCGCGGTGCCCCCTGCGTCGCCGCCGGGATCAGGGCATCGCGGCGCATCGCCTGATCCAGCAGCTCCAGCCAGGTGCGGTGCTCCGCCAGCGAACGGGCCTGGATCTCCACGAACTCAAAGCTGGCGCCCTCCGGAAGATCCAGCACCGTGTTCGGCCCCAGCACCACCGGCTCCTGCTGCGAGGCTCCGTTGCTGCTGCCCAGCGCCCCGGCCACCCCCGTGCGCACACCCACCGGCAGGGCGGTTCGGTAGAGCAGCTCCTGGTAATCGCTCTGGCAGCGGAAGTGGTTGAGGTACTGATGCGCCAGCCCCAGATGGGGCAGCTCCCCCTCGCCAAAGGCCGCGCCATGGCTGGCGTACCAGAGGGCAGGTAGCTGGCGGATGCCGTTGTAGTGGCGTTGATCAAGCCGCGCCCGGCGCCAGCCGCTGGCGGCTTGCGGATCTGCCGCCAGGGTCTCGGTTGTGAGCTCCATGCCCGCTCCGCCGGGTCCATCAGCCATCAGGCAGGCCGTCCGGTAAATCCAGGGATGTTGTGGTGGGCGTTCCTCCTGCTGCTGCTGCTGCTGCTGGGTCTGCGTCTGCTGCGTCGGGGGCTGGGGCTCACGCCAGGTGATCGCCTCAGGTCGGGAACGCACATCGGCCTTGCGCCAATGGATCACATCCCGCCGCTCCAACAGCAGCAGCCGCGGCAGCGACAGCCGATCGCCACGGCGCAACGCCTGCTGGCGGTCCCCCTCACTGGGCCATTGATGCTGCGGCGGGATCACACCCACCAGGGCGGCGCCATCGCGCAGCACCAGCAGATCAGCAGCCTCCAGGAACACCCCCAGGTCGGTGCCGCGTCCATCCACATCACTGATCACCGCCTGCAAGGAGGCCGGCAGCTCCCGCCAGTGGCTGGAGGCCAGCATCCCCGCAAAGGTGCGCAGCGCATCGCGAAAGAAGCCGGACGGCAACGCTGCCTCCACCCGCCGCCGGTAGGCACTCTCCGGCTCCCGCTCACCTCGGCTCAGGTAGTGCTCACGGCGATCGATGCCCGTCGGGGTGCAGAGCAGATGCCAGCAGTCCCGCACCAGTTCCAGTCGCGGCAGCAGTGCCGCCAGGCTGGGATGCAGCGGCCAGGGCAGCGGACCGTTGACTGAGGTAGGCGTCACGGGAGATCAGCAGCGCTGCCTGCTATTGCCGGTGCCAGAGTTCAATTGGAAGAGAGGATGGCTCGCAAGCATGTAGGGCATTCCTAAGGCGACGGGCGCGCACCGTTTAACTGCCAGTATCAGCAACATGAGCAGATCAAGCTATTCGCTCTCATCGAAGTTCCTGCGCAGATCGCATGGCTCCAATGGTTATTCAATTTATCTCGCCGGCCTTGAATGGTCGCTAATTGATCCAATCGTCATCAATAGTCGTGCCGATCTCAAGTCGGAGGCACGCTGGCGCGGCCGTATCGAGCCGTTTAATCACCAAGTCGCCAATCTCATTAATTTTTGCCGCCGACTTCCCGTTACGCTCCTCGCCGATGACGTAGGCCTGGGAAAAACAATTAGCGCCGGACTTATTGCCAGCGAGCTTGTGGCCCGCCGGCGGATCACGGGTATTTTAATCGTTGCTCCGAAGCTACTTGGACCCCAATGGAAGGAAGAGCTCGAGTCGAAGTTTGATATTCCAGCATGCATTGCTACTGGCAAGGAGCTACTTCACTCGGAGCTAGAAGGTGATATCGGAGCAGTTGTCACGACTTACAACAGCGCGCGAATGTATCTCGAGCGCCTCCCGCAAGACCGCTTCCAGATGCTTGTGCTCGATGAGGCTCACAAGCTACGCAACTTGCATGGCACACCGTCGCCGCCAAAAGTCGCACTCGCATTCCAGCAAGCATTGCTCGATCGCCGATTCAAATTTGTCTTGATGCTGACCGCGACTCCCATACAGAACAGGCTTTGGGATCTCTATTCACTGGTTGATCTGCTGACAGCGTCACGAGGCCACAAAAACCCGTTTGGCACGTCCGGAGAGTTTGCCCGCAACTTCATAGCTGATAAGCCTAATCAAGCACGCCAGCTAAAACTGGAGATGCGTGATCAATTCCGCTCGATCATCTATAGCTACATGTCTCGCGTACGCCGCGCTGACGCAAAGCTGCATTTTCCAGATCGCAATGTTGTACTCCAGTGCGCTACGCCCACATCGGGTGAGCTCAGGCTGATAAAGCTAATATCCAAGCCAATTCAGAGCTTAAACAGATTAACGCAGATCTCAATTCTTCAAGCGCTGACGAGTAGTCCGCACGCCCTTGCCGCTCAGCTGGAGTCAATGGCTGGCAAAGGGACTGTGCCCCGGGAGCTTGCGGCCGAAGTGCGTGCACTGGTTAGCACCTTGCCTGATTGCGCCAAATTGCAGGGACTGGCCACACTTGTTAATCAGCTGCGGCTTGAGCGCCCAGAGGACTGGCGACTTGTGGTGTTCACCAGTCGCCGCGAGACCCAGACGACCATTGAGAACTACCTGCAATCGCACGGTATTGCTGTGGGAACAATCAATGGAGACTCAGGCGGCAGAAACTCTCAGACCATTGCAGATTTCAGGCAAAAGCTGCCGGCAATCCATGTCATCGTTTCGACCGAGGCTGGATCAGAAGGTGTCAACCTTCAGGCAGCAAATGTGCTCGTCAACTTTGATCTGCCATGGAATCCGATGATTGTCGAGCAGCGGATTGGACGCATTCAGAGACTTGCGTCAGAGCATGCGAATGTGTCGATCTATAATATTATTTTGGCCGATACATTTGAAGAGTATATTGTTAGCCGCTTAGTTGAGAAGCTTCAGACGATCTCGCATGCCATTGGCGATATTGAGTCGCTGTTGGAGGCATCTGGGCTGGAAGAGGGAGGAGGTGATGGATCTAGCGGTTTTGAAGAGCAGATCCGCAAGTTAGTTATTGACTCTCTTGCCGGAAAGAATGTCGCCAAAGCTGCTGCACTTGCTGAGCAGAGTATCGCCGATGCACAAGCAACATTAGAAGCCGAGGAGCGAGTCATTGATGAGCTGCTTGGTTCTCCAGGTGACACCAAGAATCAGGGGCCTCGCGGTCCAGAGCTGCCTCTGCCGAAGCACTCAATGTCTGCATCGGCTTTCACGATTGCCGCCCTTGAGGGCCTGGGAGCTCAGATCGATCCAGAAGGTGATGGCCTTTACAGATGCAAGATTGATGGAGAGCAGCAGCTTCTGTCCACGGCTGATGCACGTCCCGGCGACCACCGCATAGTCCACTACTCCCCTGGATCACCTGCGTTTGACCGCCTTGTGAGCCGCGTCACTCAGGACGGAACCCATGACATTCAAGACGCCGACAGAGATGCGCTGAGGGATGCTCGCGCGTGTGTGAATGATTGGCTTGAGCGTTTTGCGGCTTCACTCAAGGGTCTGCGAGTGGTGTCCTTGACTCGCTGCTTCGATGGCACAGCTCTTGTCCAGGCTCGCGCCACCGTCGCACATGATGCGTATGAACGACTCGTTGAGATTCCTTGCTGCCCTGCAGAGCACAGGCGTAAGCAACGCCTGAAAACCCCAGTCCCGATCAGTGATGTGATCGAGCGCCCTTCCGAGACAGGAATCGACGAGAGCCTCTTGAAAGATGCCTTGCTCAGCGACCCTGGCATTGCAGAGTTCCGACGCTTCTATCTCGAGCGTCAGGTAGAAGAGGTTCAGGCTGCAGGCGGAGACGCCCGCAAGGCAAAGAAACTAGAGGATGACTTCACACCGCGACTTGCAGCCACTGTCGTTGGTCTTGCTGGCATGCTTCATCGGGAGCTCGCCTTGCGCATCTCTTATGTGGTCGATGGGGCAGCAACCTACGAGAGCAGCTTGACCGTCGCGCCCGCAGCCGGTGGGGTAATCCTGGCTCCCGAGTTCACGCAGTGCGCTGAATCAGGTCGCTTGGTGCCTGTCGATTGCCTGGCCCGTTGCGAGATCACTGGATCACGAGCCCTTCGCCATCTGCTTGCCGAATCTGAGGAATCTGGCCGCCTCGCGCTGCCATCACGCACCGTGGCCTGTGCCAAATCGGGGAGACGCTTGCTGGATGATGAGACAGCCACTTCATCTGTCACTGGCCTCAGGATGGCGCGCTCTCTTCTGACTTCCTCAGCAGTGAGTGGAGATCTCGCAGAGCCAGAAAACTGCACAATATGTGCGTTCACGAAGGGGGCATTGCTTCCGGCCGAAGTTGAGATCAGTGAAATTTCAGGTAAGCCCTATCGAGCTGACCAACAGGCACGCTCCACTGTCAGCGGAAAAATCGGTCATCGTTCCGAGCTCGTGACCTGTGCCGAGACCAGGCAACTACTGGCACCGTCTGAAGCAGAGCGCTGTGGTGCAACAGGCACGCTTGTGCTCCCTGGCCGGCTAGAGCGCTGCTCTGTCTCAGGGCTCAATGTCCTCCCTTCCGAGCTCGAGCGCTGTTCGGTTTCAGAGCAACGAGCACTACGCAAATATTTGGTTTCGAGCAGCATCTCCAACACCCGCATTCTCGAGTCCAAGGCCGTTTATGCCGCCAGTGGAGCTGTATGCACACCTCAAGAAACGCACCGCTGTGCATGGAGCGGCACATCCTGTCACCCTGATGATCTTGTTCACTGCGCTCTGACGAAATTGAGCGTTCATCAACGTTTCGCCACGCGCAATCCGCCCACTCGTCTGCAACCCCTCGTTGAACTCCTCAACCACAAAGCGCTTCCGACCGATGCCAACAATGCTTGGCCCCGAGTTGCCGAGCGTGCATCAGCAGTCATTCGTGGCCGCTATCGAATTGAGGCCTCCCGACTGTCGCCGGACAAGCAGCACTTAGTCGTCAGTGCAGAGGTCAAAACACTGCTCGGTCTTTGGGTGCAACATATCGGTTTCGTCTATGCCATTGGCTCAAATCAAGTTCTAGGCAAAATCGCCGTTGGCAAGCGTTCAGATGGTGTCTGGGTGCCGTCTCAGTCTTGACGCCTGCGCCGTGAATCATGCCTAAGTGTTCTGTCTCAGCAGGTTGTTCAGCTGACGAACCTGGTGGGACACAACACCTAAGCAAACATGGTCAACAGTTAAATCTGCGGCTTCCAAGCTGAGCAGGAAAGAGCTGCTCGGCCTGGTTGCTGAGCTGTACTGGCTCTCCAGTCAGAACAAGGTGTTTCTGCATACGTGCTTCGCAGATCAAGGCGATCGCTGCCGAGTCTCTGTATCCCGATATGTCGCGCAATCGCCCGCTGTAGGTCGCCAAAGCCAAAAAAGCTGTCGCGGATTTCTGTAAGGCGATTGCTGATCCGATCGCCCATGCCGACCTGATGCTGTTCTTCCTTGAGCAAGGCAATGCCTTCACGCTGGAATACGGCGACATCGATGCTGGCTTCTACAGCGCCTTGGTGGCCATGGCCCGCCGCGCCGCCGAGGCGATCTGCAGCTTGCTCGTCGACCTGCATGCACCCTTCAGTGAGCGGCTGGAAGAGGTCGTGCGCTCATCCTCGGGAATCGGCTGGAGCTATCACGACGACCTCACGGGCATCGACGCCGCAGCGTTTCAGAATTAGCTCTGAGGCATCCTTGCGTGGATCGATTCACGGTTCACTCCAGTTCTGAATCGGCCTCCCGCACCGCCATCGCCACCACCCGCACGCTGCAGGCCTGAGTGATCTCACGCCAGCGGTCCGCGCTGATGCCCAGCCGCCCAAGCATCTCTGCCAACGGCTGGCCTTCCCGCAAGAGCTTCTGACCACGGGCATGGAGCTCCCGCCAGCGGCCCGGCACCGAGATCAGAAACCCTTTGTCGCGCAGGTAATGGGTGATCTCGCCGTTCACAAAGGGCCGGGCGTAGGCGATGAAGTGATTGGGGCTACGGCCCGGTCGGTGTCGGCGGTCATAACGGCGTGAAGCCTTGATCAGCCCGATGGCCGCCAACTGCTCCAGATCTTCTCTGGGATGGCCGGTACGACGGGCGTAGTTGGCCGCCACTTTCGCGGCAAAGGGCAGGTGCTCCACCACCAGGGCATCCGCAGCAGCATGGGGTGAGCAAGGGCGAGGGGCACGAGCGCGACAGGGCGTTGTCACCCGGACTGTGGCCTGCTGCGGCCGGGGGTGGTGCGTTGGTGCAGGTGGGGTCGTCATCAGACAAGAGATCGTCGTCGTGCTGTCAGCGGGAGAACAGCAAGGGTCGGGACGGGGCCTTGCCCTGGCTGCGCCAGTGCTGGTTCTGCAGCCAGATCACGCCCTGGCAGAAGGCATCCACCAGGTCGTCGTGGGCTGCGTTGGGGAAACCGAGCAGCTCGCTGACCAGCACCTCGTTACCGCTGTGAAACGCCAGCTGACCGGCCTCCAGCAAGGGAGCCACCGCATGGGCGCGGCTGATCTTGCTGCCCTGCGGTCGCACGGCGATCAGGCCCGGGATCTGACGCCGCAGCAGCTGACACACCGCCGGGCCATTGGCGGCGTCCTCGATGAGCACCGCATCAGGGCTCTGGCCCTGCCCCAGCGCTCCCAGGGTCTGGCCGAGGAAGTGGACCACGCCCGGTAGATCGAGGCGGTGCTGCTGGCTCCAGAGCACTTCAATCCGGTGGGCGGCGCCGTTGTTGGCTTCTGGTGGAGGGCTGAGTTGAGAAGCACTGCGGTGCAGCTGCTTACTGCGGGCCAGCGCCTGGGCCACCGGATGACGGGCCTCGGCTTCCGCCAGCAGACCCAGCAGGCAGAAGCCGCAGTAGTCGTTCTCCGCACCTCCCTTGAAGCTCAGGTCGCAGCTCAGCACCACAGCGGCGTAGGGCCTTGGCTGAGCCTGTGTGACCTGGTGGCTGTTGCTGGTGGTTGTTGCGGGGCGTATCCACTCACGCCGGAACAGCAACCCCTCCGCCGGAGAGGGCCGCTGCTGATAGAGCGCGTTCCACCAGTAACTGCCGGCGCGGACGCGGATCTGCTCGAGCTCCGCCAGCGGAAAGCGCTCCGGGCACAGCGGCTCACCGCTCTGGCGCCAGTCCGCCTCCAGGCTGCAGCTGGCTGGGAACGTGATCTGCAGCTGGGTTGGTTCAGCAATCGCCGGCAGGTTGAGCACCTGCCAGTGCTGCGGGGCGGCGCCGGCTTCCTGCTCCAGCAGCCAGCCGATCAGATCGTCCTGGTGCCAGCGGGTCAGCACCACTACCTGCGCTGCACCTGCAGGGCCAGATCGCGACTGCCGCTTTGGGGCCGGCCCCAGAGGGGCGGGTTCAGCGCGGGTGAGCCAGACGGACTGGAACCACTCGATCAGCTTCTGGCGCTGGGCCGCCGAGTTGGCGTCTTCTGGGCCCTTGTAGGGGTCATCGATGATCCCCAGTGCATAGCCCTTGCCGGTGAACGGGCCGCGCACACCGGCGGCAATGCAGCCACCTCGCTCGGGCGTCAGCCAGTTGCCCACCGCCGTTGAGTCCTTGGAGAGGGGATGACCGACAGCGCGGTAGTAATGCCGGGCCTCACGGCTATGGGCGTAGGCCAGCTCCGCCGAATAGGAGGCAATCGCGCAGAAACGGTGCGGATAGCGGCTCACCCAGTAGGCCGGGAAGAGCTTGGAGACCAGCAGCGATTTGCCCAGCCGCGGCGGGCAGCAGACGATCAGACGGTTGAGCTCGCCATCGGCCACCCGCTGCAGCAGAGCGATCAAGCGCTCGGCCCAGGTGTGAAAGGCGTAGCCGGGATAAGCGGCAACGATGAAATCCCGGAAGGCCGGCTGGGCCAGCTGTCCATGCTGCTGACGGCTGGGATCAGGAGCATCCAGCAGCCCCCAGTCGGCCCAACGGTCGCTGGCAGGATCGAGAAGCAGACCGGCGTCCTGACCAGAAGACCGCGAGGAAAAACGGCTCATCAGCTTTTGCTCTCCGGTGGTTTCAGCGGCGCCCGCAGCAGCCCGCCGATCTCAGCGATCACCCGGAAGGCACCGACGGCAGCACTGAACTGCTCGGCATCCATCGCTCGGCGGGCGCAGTCATTCAGCGCAAAGATCTGCTCGGCCTGGTGCCGGCGGCGATCGGAGATCAACTCCTCCACCATGCGCTCGCGGGCCAGATTCAGGTAGCGGTTGATCGTCTGGCTGTTGGTCACCCCCCAGCTTTCACGAGCTTTTTCGTAGATCAGTGCCAGCGGAATGCGCTGGGCGATCCACAACTGCCCCTCAGCGACGCGTCGCTCCACCTCCAGCCGCGAGGGGCGAGGCGGCGGCTGGGCCGCCTGTCCCTTGGTGCGGCGTGGTGGGTTGGCATGACCGATCGGCCGAGCGGGATCGGTGGGCTCGTAGATCGGCTGGCCGTTGTCGTCCTCCGTGCTGGCGGCAGCACGCAGCTCTTCCACCGGATCGGCAGCACTCAGGTTGTGGACGCGTGGCGGCATCAGCTCAGAACGGCAGAGACTGGGTCTTCTGGCGGCGGATGGTCCAGAAGGGCTTGCCGCGCTTCTCCGTCGCACTCCCCTGCTGGATCGCCGCATCCTTGGCGGCCTTGAGCTGCTGCTCGATCTGCTGCACTGCCGGCGGGAACGCGTAGCTCAGCCGGCCGGGGCTGTGGGCAAAGGCCCAGCCGTTGTGGGAGAAGGCTGGATCCAGCTGGCCTGCTGCCATCGCTGCGTTGAGGGATGTGAGCAGTGGCTCGAGCTGCTGTTCCAGTTGCTTCTGCTGCGCCTTGATCTCGGTGATCGCATCAAGCAGGGCATCGATGGCATCAGAAGGCGCCGCGACAGCTTCAGCGGGGGCAGCGGGCATCACCATGAGCACGGCATTCAGAGACCAGCAGAGAAGAGCCAGCCAGGAACTCACTGTATGGGCTTTTTGTTGAGAGCTGCAATCGTAAAGACTGTTAATTCTTGGCCAGTCCTCTCTTGTGCTCAGTAGGCCCGATGAGCAAGGCAGTAGCGACTCCAGGCCGCAGCCCAGGCGCTCAGGCACTGCTCCCGGCTGTAGAAGGTGCTGGCGGCTGCCTCTCCGGGCTTGCTCCAGATCGTCTGGCCCAGCTCGTAGTGGTGCCCCTGGGCGGCCTCCAGCACCATGTAGCCGCCCAGCTGGGCGGCGGTGGAATAGGGCCGTCCATGGGCCGAGAGGGTCTTGAGGTCGTAGAGCACCCGCACCTCCCGCCCCCGCCGTTCACTCAGGGCCGGTGAGACATACGCCCCATCGAAGGCCCCGGCCACGTTCCGGGTGAGGCAGCAGCTGAGCCGCTCGCTGGCGATCACCTGCACCTCCTCCCAGAGCGGCAGCTGCAAAAGCGGCAGGATCCAGTCCCGGTACGGGTGATGGCCTGGCAGGGTCTCGGCTTCCAGTAGGGCCTCGGCCGCGCTCTTGCCCACCAGGAAGCGGGCCTGGCTGTAGCGCTCCAGGGCCGCGTGCACCGTGATGCCCCGGGGCTCCCAGATCGGCCGCTTGGCCTCAATCGCCCGTTTGGCGGTCACGCTCAGGCCATGGGCCAGCACGCCCGTGATCGACACCGGGAACAGGTGATCGCCCAGCCAGTAGCGATGCGCCGCCTCCTCCCGCCAGAGGCCGGGGATGGGTTCCAGCCAGGTCGCCGTCAGCATGGCCGTTTCCCTTGCAACGAGCCGTGACAGCAGGCGTCACAGCCGAAATCCCACTCAAGAGCAGGGGTTAAGCGGCCCCTGTGACGTTGTAACCCTCTTTCTATAAATAGAAGCATTAGCAAGCAGCAGTGTGTCCTTGCGCAGGTGTGCATGGGTGTTGATGTGTGTGTGAGGGTGTATGCCCTCGGCAAAAAGCGTTACAGCGTTACAGCGACTGGGATCGCCTGCGCTGCAGTCGATCTGGGCATAACGGTGGGGTGTTGCGGGGTGTCATGGCTGTGACGCTGAACCTCAGAGAACCGCCAGTGGAATCGCCACCGCCCGCGTGACCATGCCGGCGCCGCAGAAGCGCACTGGCCCGCGGCGTTGAGCGCCAGCCAGGCGCAACAGCACCACCGCCCAGCCATGGGCCCAGGCCGTCTCCCGCAGGATCTGGGCGATCGGCCCGGCTGTGTTGCTCACCAGCAGATGGGGCGGATCCAAGCGCAATCCCTGGCGGGCCAGGGCCTGCGCTGCCAGCTCGGCGCTGATCTCCAAGTCGTGGGCCTGGTGGGCAGCAAGCTCCACCAGCTCACCGATCGTGCGGGTGACGGTGCGATCGGGGCACTCCACCCGCAACGGGTGCTGCAGGATCGCCTGGATGCAGCGCTGCTCATCGGAAAGCTCGGTGCTCTGGCTGTAGCTCTCCCAGTCGTGGCAGGCGATGCACTGCTCGGCCTCCTCCTGGGTGGGCACCACATCGCTGAGCAGTGACCAGGCCCCGGCCATCAAGGTCCCGTACTGATCCCCCAGGCGCTGGGAGTCGAAGTGCCGCGCCGCCGCCCGGGTGAACACCCCTTCCGCCTGGCGGATCATTGGGATCAGGCCCACGGTGCGAGCGATCAGCCGCCGGCCCAGCTCGCTGGAGATGTGGCGATCAAGGTCCCGATCCAGCGAGACCCAGTGCAGCTCCCGTTCCCCCTTGGGCAGCTCAGCCGGGTTGCGCAGGGTGAGCTGGGCAAAGCGGCTGCGGTCGGCCCCCTGCTTGAGAGCGGTGGCGATCGAGCTGAGCAGGAACATCGAGCGCACCCGGTAGCGGCTCACCTCACCGCTGGGGGAACCCTTGAGCAGGGAGGCCCCGCTTTCGCTGCTGGCGACCCGGGCCAGCGACAGGATCCCCTGCATCCGCTGATGATCCGGCCGCTCGTTGCTCTCCGCCTCGTCAAACACCACGGGCATAGCGTCGGAGCAGATCGACTGGCGCAGGGCGGCTTCAGTGGTCGAGCCGCTCACCAGCAAGGCGAAGTCGCCCAGCAGGGGGGTGATGTAGCGATCGAGGATCGCGCTCTTCCCCGAGCCTGCACCGCCCGTCAGCCAGACGTGGGGCCGCCAGCGCAGGGAGCCGCAGATCGGGCTGAGCACCACCCAGCCCACCAGCAGGGTGCCGGAGGCGGGCACATCCCAGTGGAAGCGGTTGGCGATGCTCACGATCACCGCCGCTTCCCGCACCGACAGGGGCTGCACATCGCCGGGACCATCGAGCCGAGCCATCCGCTGGTAGACGTAGCGGGAGCGAAAGGGGCTGGTGATCAGGTGCTCACCCTCGGGGGTGACGAGCCGATCGCCCAGATGCAGCAGCGGCCGGCCGTCATCCCACCAGGCACCGCGACCACGGATGCGATCGGGGCTGAACAGCCCAGCGGCGATCGAGCGCTCATAGAGGTCGCTGGCCACCGCCGACCAGTTCACGCCAGTGCGGCTCGGATAGAGGGTTTCCCAGTGGGCCAGCGGCGCCAGGGCAATCAGATGGGTGGCTGTGTGGGCCGAACGGGCCAGGCGCAGCACCTGCCCGGTGCGGCCGGAGCGGTAGTAACTGGCCTCGCCGTCGTAGCCGAGGCACTGGAATGGCTCCTTTCCACCTCCACCGGCAGGGGGGGGCACCGGGAGCCGGCTCCCTCTCGTCAGCGTCTGACTCCCCTGCTGGCCTTGCTTCCTTGACTGCGGGCTGGGGCTGCAGCCATTGCTGCAGGTGCTCGGACGCTTCTGCCGGGCTCCAGTCGGCATCGGCCAGATCCCAACCCTGCGGCAGCTCGGCCGGCGGATCCACCAGCTGCACGCGGCAGCCCTGCTCCCTCAACAGAGCCGCCAGCCGCTCCATGGACTTGCGACCCGGTGCGTCGGCATCAGGCCAGAGCATCACAGACCGCCCCGCAATCGGCTGCCAGTCGGCCTTGGCAACGGCGTTGGAGCCGTTGGCCCAGCTGATCACCACGTGATCGGGAAACAGACGGGTGGCGGCATCGGCCGTGCCCTCCCCCTCCACCATCAGCAGCGGGGCCTCGGGCCGTTCGCCCACACCCGGCAGTCCATAGAGCGGCCGCGGTGCGGGCCACTCGCAACTGAAGGCGTCGCGGCGGCTGGGCCGATGCCAACGGCCATCAAGCCACACCCGATGCAGGAAGGTCTTGCGGCTTTTGCTGCCCAGGCAGAGGCGCTGAATCCAGAACAGCTGGTTTCCCGCAGCATCGCGGTAGCACCACTGGGCAATGGCGCCCTGATCGAGGGCTGGCGGCGAAGCGTCGGCGGGCGGGAGCTCCGGTTGCCGCCAGGGCCGTTTGCCGTGGCCTGGCAGCCCCGTGGCCGCAAAAGGCTTGCCACCATTGCGGTTGCTGCGGGAGACCGGCTGGGGCCGATGCCGCCCGTTTCCGCCTGGCTCCAGGCCCAGGTAGTGCTCCACCTCCTCGCAGGCCTGGCGAAAGCTCCAGCGGCGCACCCGCATCAGCAGGTCCACCCCGGTTCCGCCGCCACCCAGGTGGTCCTTGCCGCCGCACTGGTTGCAGAACCAGGAGCCACTGCCGTCCAGGTCGTCAAAGCGATACCGGTCGCGCCCGCCGCAGGCCGGGCAGGGCTGGTGGCGATTGCTGAGCTGCTCAGCGTGCAGTCCCGCCAGCGCCTCGAGGATCTCGCGCCAGCGGCCTGAGGCCGCGGTCATCACGTCGGTTGCCATGGGTCTTGCTGCGGCTCAATGACGATGCGTGGCTGCCGCCAGCACAGGCCCTGGCGTGGTCATGCCGGCCTGCTCTGCCGCGATCGCGGCGTCGATCACCTGGCGCAGCACCGCCGAGCGACTGAGAGCGCCGTGCAAGCGGCGCTGATCAAGCCAAGCCAGCTGCGCCTCGGTGATGGAGACGCTCAGCGGCGACGCAAAGGAAGCCATGACATCCTTGGAATTCTGAGCAAAGCCTAAGCTAATTAGGTAAGACTTGATAAGTTGAATATTGCTGAGACCTTTTTCTCGGCGCCAAGCTTGCTGTTATGTCCATGACCTCGATCGTCCTGCGCGCTTACCAGCAGCAACTGCTGAGTGACCTCCGCGCTGCCCTCAAGACTCACCGGCGCGTCTGCGCCGTCATGCCCACCGGTGCGGGCAAGGGCCAGACCATCGGCGCCATCGTGCAGGGCGCAGCGCGCAAGGGCCGGCGGGTGCTGGTGCTCGCCCACCGGGCCGAGCTGATCGACCAGCTCACCGGCACGGTGCAGGCCTGGGGCCTGGAGCCAGGCGTCATCGCGCCCGGCCACCAGCTGCAGGGCCGGCAGGTGGCGGTGGGCTCCGTGCAGACCGTGGTCCGGCGGCTGGAGCAGTTGCCGGTACCGGATCTGATCATTCAGGACGAGGCCCACCACCTGGTGGCCGGCAATGCCTGGGGCCGCGTCATCAACGCCTGGCCCCAGGCCCACCTGATCGGCAAGACCGCCACGCCCGAGCGGCTCGACGGCAAGGGGCTGGGCGTGGAGGCCGGCGGCTATTTCGAGGCCCTGGTGCTGGGGCCTTCAGCGGCCTGGCTCGTGGAGCAGGGCTGGCTGGCCAAGCCACGGGTCTTTTCCTGGCCAGGCGCCCGCAACAGCAAGCTCCGCCGGCGGATGGGCGACTTTGACCTGGAGGAGGCAGCACGCGCCTTTGGCGATCGGGCCGCCATCGGCGATGCCGTCTCCCACTACCGCCGCCGGCTGCACCCGGGCACGGCCATCTGCTTTTGCTGCACCACCCGCCACGCCGAGCAGATGGCCGCGGCCTTCCGCGCTGCAGGAATCCGGGCCGCGTCGGTGAGCGGCAGCACCCCAGCGGAGGAGCGCAAGCGCCTGATCGCCGGGCTCGGCACCGGTGAGGTCGAGGTGCTCAGCAGCTGCATGATCATTTCCGAGGGCACCGACATCCCCTCGGTCGGCGGCGCGATCCTGATGCGTCCCACCGCTTCCTTGAGCCTCTACCTGCAGATGGTCGGCCGGGCCCTGCGTCCCGCACCTGGAAAGCAGGAGGCGGTGATCCTCGATCACGTCGGCAATGCCCATCGCCACGGCCTGCCCACCGATGAGCGCGACTGGAGCCTGGCAGGCCGCCGCCGCCGCGAGGGTGTCTCAATCCCGATCAAGGATTGCCCGGCCTGCTTCTGCAGCTGCCCCAGCACCGCGCAGATGTGCCCCGACTGCGGCCACCTGTTCCTGACCGACGAGCGCGATGAGCAGCGCCACGGGCTCCAGCAGGTTGAGGGAGAACTGGTGGAAGTCACGGGTGCAGCCCGCCACCGGCCCAAGCCCAGGCAGCAACAGCAACGACCGCGGCGCACGCACCCGGCCGCTGGCTGCCGCACCTTCGAGGAGCTGCTCCAACGCGAGCAGGAGCGGGGCTACAAACCCGGCTGGGCCAGGCATGCGTGGGCGGCACGGCAGCGCACAACGACCAAAGGCAGTACGCTTTGACGTACGGGCAGCAGGGGCGCCATGACCACCGTTTCAGCCACAGAAGCCCGCATGCGGCTGTACGCCCTGATCGATGAGGTGGGTCAGTCCCACGAGCCCGTGCAGATCACCGGCAAGCGGGGCAATGCTGTCCTGCTCTCGGAAGACGACTGGCGGGCCATCCAGGAGACGCTGCATCTGGTCTCGATTCCTGGCATGCGCGAATCGATCCTGGAAGGCATGGCCACGGACCCCTCTGAGCTGAGCAGCAAACCGGGCTGGTGAGCTGGAAGGTTCTCTTCACCAAGCAGGCCCAGAAGGACGCCCGCAAGCTCGCCTCGGCCTCTCCAGCGCTCAAGCAGAAAGCCCAGGCCCTGCTGGATCTCCTGGCCGTCGATCCCTATCAGCAGCCACCGCCCTATGAAGCCCTCGTCGGGGAGCTGCGCGGAGCCTGCTCACGGCGCATCAACATCCAGCACCGGCTCGTCTACCAGGTGCTGGAGGAGGAGCGGATCGTGAAGGTATTGCGCCTCTGGACCCACTACGAGTAGGCGCGCCGTTCGCGATCAGGACGTATTGGCGGCCGAGCCAGATCAGCCAATACAAGGCAGCTATTCGCTGATCTGCGAATACATGCCCATCGCTGACGGCCAGTCCGGCAACAGGAGGCATGGCCTCCTCCCCCAGCGAACACGAAATCCAGCAGCGCATCCGCCTGGCCTGCGGCCGCGGGCCGGTGCGGCTGTGGCGCAACAACACCGGCGCCCTGGTCGATCAGCAGGGGCGCTTCGTGCGCTTTGGGCTGTGCAAGGGCAGCAGCGACCTGATCGGACTGCGCTCCCTGGAAATCACCCCCGAGCTGGTCGGTCAGCAGCTCGCGCAGTTTGTGGCCCTGGAGGTCAAGACAGCCCAAGGCGTGCTCAGCCCGCAGCAGCGGGCCTTCCTGCGGCTGGTGAAGCAGTTCGGCGGCGTGGCCGCAGCCTGTCGCTCTGTGGAGGAAGCCGAGCAGTTGCTTGGCGTGCCGAGGCAAGCGCCGCTGGGACACTGATGGATCCGGCAGAAGTGCAGCAGCGGCTGAAGCGTCTCGCGCAGGCCCATCCCGGCGAGCACCCCTACACGCTTGCTTTGAAATTGCAGGCAGAGTCAGGAAAAATCATCACTGGGCAGCTTGCCAAGTAGATCCTGCAGAGGCTCGGACATGATCAGACCTGATATGCCAGGACGTGTCAGGAGGTGACTAGGAGTGCCAAGTTTGCCGTATGGTTCGAGGAATCCCATTCAGGATCCTGAACGTGGCCATCACCTACGCGGAGCTGCTTGAGCGACAGGAGGAGAACCGCGCAGCGTTCGGTCGGATGCTGCTGAACTGGCGAAGAACCAACGGCTGGACCCAATACACCGCCTGCAGCTGGGCGGAGGAGGCCGGGTTCGAGGCGATCTCCTACGGCAACCTCTCGGTGATCGAGCAGGGCAAGGCCGGCGAGCTGCGCCAGAAAGCCTTCTGGCAGCTGGGTGAGATCAATCGCCGCATCGCCGAGAAGGATTGGGGCCCGGTCAAAAGCCAGGCCATCAAGGAGAAGCTCGAGGGCGCCATCCCGCTGGGCGACGACGACTGCCCAGCCTGGACGCCGCTGGAGCTCTGGGCCTGCTACTGCGGCCTGAGGGAGGTGCCGGAGGCCTTCCGCACCACCCCGGCGCCGACCGTTGGTCAGCGCAAGGCCACGGAACTCTCGACCAAGTGGCGCAACCAGATGCGCCGGGTTGTCGACGAATACGGCCTTGAGCCCAGTGACGCCCTCAACTCTCTGGCAGTCGAGGCCAGCGAAGAGCACCGCAAGCGCTTCTTTGCGGTGCTCACGGGCTTCGGCGACTACAAGCCTGAGGAGCTGGCCCCGCTGTGGATCGAGGGCGACCAATACCTGCCCAAGCGCTGGCTGGACCAGTGGGAGGCAGCCAACAGGAAGGGCAGCAAGCCCAGCGGCCGCAGAGGCAAGAAGTCAGTCACAGCCTGATGGCTAGGAATTAACAGCCGTTGTGAGTGCGGCTATCAGTTAACAGTGCTAATTTTCGGATCAGCGGGCAACCGCCCGATTCGATCCGCCATGGTTCCACCATCCAGGCCCGCGGACGCCGAGCCCCTGCCGGCTGACCTGGGCCACGCCACCCCCGAGCAACAGCTCACCCATGCCCTGGCCTGCTTCCAGGCCGAGGTGTCCCCCATCACCGCTGCCGATCTGGCGGCGGTGGCGCACTCAGCCCGCCCCGCTTTCCGCAGCGGCATCAGCTGGTCCGCCCAGCTGCGTGAGCAGCAAGGCCGCTCCAGGCTGCAGGTCACGGTGATGCATGTCGCCGGAGCCGACCTCTGCAGCGAGTCCTGGGCTGATGAGACCAGCGATCTGGCCGAAACCACCGGCCTAATGCTGGCGATGCTGCTGGGCATTCCTGTGTCTTCACAGGCTCGGGCTGTACAGCCTTGTTCCGCGGATTCAGAGCAGTCTGACGACAAGCCCGGTGAGGACATTGCTCAGCAGACTTGCTCTGAGCCGAAGGCCGAGGGCCCATCGCCGGAAGAGTCGCTTCCCTTGGCTGACGCCAATGGTGACGGGGCACCTGCGGACGGAGATCCAGGCCTCGCTCCCCTCACCCCTGAGGAGGTCAGCGAGGTTCACCGCCGCGTCCTCGATCTGCCGCAGGCGACACGTCAGGAGCTGACCAAAGCCTTCCGCGAGCACTTCCAGGTGCCGCGCAATGCCCGCTCCATCGGTGATCGCATCACCCAGCGGCAGCACAGCGACTTCATCGCGATCTTCCTCGAAGAAGCGCAGGGCCAGGTGCAGCTCGAGGCTCCTGCGGAGCCAGGCCCATGAGCACAAGCCATCGCCCCCGGCCGCCACGCCGCTACGGAGAGCAGCCCCGTTCTCAGGCTGGTCGCCATTTCATCCAGACCCAGGTACGCACCGATGTGTACCTGCGGATCCGCGAGGTGATGGAGCGCCACAACATCTCCGCCAGCGGAGCGGTGCATCACCTGCTGCGCGAGCGCTTTGGTCTGCCGCCGCTCCCACCTTTCGATCAACAGCCCATTTCCACCGATTCACCCCATGGCTAAGGACATCTTCCGCACGCCCCTCGCTGAAGTGCGTTGGGCCCACCTGATCACCCCCAGGCATCAGCTCGACAAGAGCAAACCCAAGGCCTGGACAGCTGACTTGCTGCTCCCAAACGGTGACGAGAAGGCCCAGTCCTTCCTGCTGGCGATGGAGGATCAGTTCATCGCCCTGCACGGCAGCCGCAAGCGCCGCGCCGAGAAGGGCTTCCCTTGGAAGGCCGACAAGGAGAAGCCGAGCGAGATCACTGTCGTGCGCTTCAAGGTGCCGCAGTTTCAGCGGCGCGATGGCTCGCTGTCTGAGGGTCCCCGCATCGTCGATGCCAAAAAGCAGCCCTGGGATGGCACCGCCATCGGCAACGGCTCCAGGGTTGTGGTGGCCTTCGACATCTACGACTGGGACGGGGAGAACGGCTGCGGCATGACCTTCCAGCCCCGCGCCGTCCAGGTCGTCGAGTTCGTGCCCTACGAGCAGGTCGACCCCACCGACGGGTTTGAGGAGGTCGAGGGCTACACCACGGGCGCTGCGGCAGCCAGCGGTTGGGCGGCGGATGGCGACGACGACGAGGAGGCGCCTTTCTGATGCCACTCGATCGTCAGGACCACAACGCCGGGGCCTGGAGGGGCAGGCCCCCTCACCGGCCCAGTCCCCAGCTGCCTGCCTTCTGCCGCAGCCGCCGGCCCAGCACTGTCGCGGTCACGGCCAGCAGCCTCGCCGCGATGCGCTTGTTAGGGCTGCTGGGGCTGACGCTTCAGCTCAGCACGTTGCTGCTTGTGCTCGCTGGGCCCGTGCCGCCGCAGCCGCCAGCCAGCACAAGCACCATCACACCGCTTTCAGACCGATGAACAAGACAACGACGTCATCCCATTCCGCTGCAGCTCTCGCCTCGATGGATCACCCCGCTCTGGTCTCCCGTTCCTGGAACGGCACGCCGATTTCTCGGCGCACCAGCGATGGCTACGTCAATGCCACCGCCATGTGCAAAGCCAATGGCAAGCAGTGGTCGAAGTACCGGGAAAGTGACCGCTGCCAGACCTATCTCGATGCCCTTGCTGAAACCTCCGAAATTCGGATGTTTGACCTGATCGAGTCCCGCCAGGGCCAGGGCGGCGGCACCTGGGTCCATCCCCAGGTCGCGGTCGATCTGGCCCGCTGGATCAGCGCACCGTTCGCGGTGTGGATGGACGGCTGGTTCCTGGAGAGCATCCAGCATGCTCGCCCGGCGCCGGTGGAATCGTCCCCGCCTCGGCTGCGGGAGGTCGAGGTGATCGCCATGGTGGAGCGCAGCATTGGCTTGTTCGAGCGGCTGGGCGGCCTGGATGAACGCGACCAGCTCCTGTTCAAGGACATCGTCCGCAGCAACGTGCTCACCGTGAGCTCTGGACTGCTGCCTGGCACCCCCGCCGCCGACGAGCTGACCCTCAGCGATGCCTGGCTGGAGGTGTTTCAGCAAGTGCTGCCGCGCACGAAGTACCGCTCGGCCGGGATGCTCGTGGCCGAGGCCTACCGCGAGGACTTTGGCCAGGAGCCGCCGCTTCGCCAGCAGTTCGTTGATGGGGCCCCGCGTCAGGTCAAGAGATACCGGCGTTCCTGGCTGATCGACACCCTCAAGCGCTTCCGCGACCAGCTGGCAGGGGGCTGATGGACACCACCACAACGCCAACCCGCCAGCGGGTCTGGGTCACAACAGCAGAAGCGTGCGCAGCTCTGGGGATGAGCCGCGAAACCCTCCGCCAGCTGCGGCTGCGGGGGATACTCACCCCGGGCAAGCACTACCGCCGCTGGGGCTGCTCTCAGGGCCGAGGCCCCCTGCAGTGGCATCTGGAGAACGTGGAGGCCACGATTACGGGTTGGAGCCGCAGGCACTTGTAGAGGTCAATGGCCGCAATGGATATGCAGCCCACCTGAGCAGGCCTGGGCCCCTGCAGGCAACGCCCGCACTGCCTCGATGCCCTTGCGGATACTGCGATTGCTGCGACTATTTCGATTATGGTTCGAGTGGCCTTCTGTTCCTCCCGCCCATGGCCGTCGCTCTCCCTGGCTCCATTGAGCCCGTAATCCCCACGGCTGAGGCGGCTGAGGCCGCAGGGGCGAGCCTGCGCGATCTCGCCGGCTTCCGTGCCAGCCACTGCCTGCGCAAGGCCAGCCTGTCCCTGGATCTGGAGGACGGCAAGCACGCATCCGTTCCCATCCCAGCCGCGGTCCTGGAGTTGCTGCAGGGAATCCTGGTGCAGATGGCCCAGGGCAATGCCGTCACGCTGGTGCCGGTGCACACCGAGCTCACCACCCAGCAGGCCGCTGATCTGCTGAACGTGTCGCGGCCCTTCCTGATCGAGCGACTGACGCAAGGGGAGATCCCCTTCCGCAAGGTCGGCACCCACCGGCGCATCCGCCTGACCGACCTGATGGCCTACAAGCACGGCATCGATCAGCAGCGAGCCGCAGCCCTCGATGAGCTGGCGGCCCAGGCCCAGGAGCTGGGAATGGGCTACTGAGGTGAATCGCTTCACCGTCATCTACGACGCCTGCGTTCTCTACCCCGCTCCACTTCGCGATCTGCTGATGCGCCTGGCGCTTACGGATCTCTACCGGGCTCGCTGGAGCGACCAGATTCATGAGGAGTGGATCACGGCCGTGCTGCGGAACCGGCCTGATCTCTCCAGAGCGCAGCTGGAGCGCACCCGCTCGCTGATGAATGCTCACGTGCGTGATGCGCTGGTGGAGGGCCATCAGCCCCTGATTCCAGCCCTGGAGTTGCCAGATCCTGAGGACCGCCATGTTCTGGCTGCCGCCATCCAGTGCGGAGCTGATCTGATCCTCACTTTCAACCTGGATGATTTCCCAGAGCACGCCCTGGCGAGCTACGGCATTGGCGCCTGCCATCCCGATCCGTTTCTGGTGGATCAGCTGAACCTGGATGCCGAGCGGGTCTGCCTGGCGATGCGGCAGCACCGAGCCGGCCTCAGGAACCCAACCAAGACGATCGAGGAGTACCTGGCAACGCTTGGGGAACAAGGATTGAGCAGGTTCTCGCAGGCCGTGCGGCACTACGCCGCTGAGCTCTGAGCACGTAGCCCCTGGCCCAGCCGTTGTTCCGCCTTGGCGAAGGCGTCATCCACCACGTCATCCCCGCACCAGCGGCTGTAAGCCGCCAGGTGGGTCTGAACGCTGTGACCCATCGCAGCGGCCACCACCTTGGGCGGCAGGTCGCAGATCACGTGGGCCCGGTGGGCGTAGCCGTGCCGGCAGGAGTAGGGCACCAGTTTCTCGCCCTTGGCCTCGTACTCACGCCGTAGCTCCTTCCAGAGCGGTCGATTCATCAGGTAATGGCCCACGTAGCCACCGCCCAAACCAGGCTGCATCGGCGGCAGCTCCTGGGTTGGGAAGCGTTCCTCCAGGCGCCAGCCGTCTGCCCAGTCATCACAGGGCAGCGGGCGCAACACCCTTGGCCGGGTCTTGCCGCGGGAGGCGACCTTCTCATACATGCACCAGAGCCGACCCTGGCGGATCTGCAGATGTTGGAGCTCCTCCGGGCGCAGTCCGTAGGCCGCCATCAGCTGAAAGGCAAAGCGCCAGCGGGCATCCGGAATGGCCCGCACCAACGCAAGGATGTGCTCCACCTCCAGGGGCGTCGTGATCGCTTTCGCCGCACGCGATCGGCCCACGAATACCGCCAGATCCTGAGGCGGCTCCCAGTCCTCGCCCAGCCGCCGGTCCGCAACGGCCCAACGCAGCAGGGCGGCAGTCGACTGAATCTGAATCTGGCGGGTGCGTCCGCCCGGCTTGTCCGCCCAGATCCGGGCCAGGGTCTCCAGCAGCTGCTTTGCGTTCTGCGGCGGGGTAACCGCAGCCACCGCACCGAGCACGTGGTTCATGTGGTGCCGGTAGACCCGATGCCAGGTCGACGGCTTGATCTCGCCGCTGATCAGCTTGTGCTCCCGGAAAGCAGCGATCAGCTCTTCCCAGTCCGCCGGGGCCAGCACTGCCGCCATTCCCCTGTGCCTGGGCCTGCCGGGGTGCCCTGTCTGAGTACCGCGGCCTGAACCGAACTCCCCCTCTGCGGCCCTCGATCCATCGGCACGGGGCATGCGTGCCACGCAGGCATCGGGCTCGATGCCCTGCTGGAACTCCTCGTAGACCTGAACCACCGCATCGCGGATGTGGTCGATCTGGTCGCACTCCCACGGAATGGGAAGAAGCACCTGCCGGCGCCTGCCCCGTCCAGCCCCAGCAGCGATGTTCAGGCGCGCATGACCACGGTGATTGAGCACCGTCCAGCCACGACGGCAGCCCTTCTGAGACAGGGCGTGAGACACCACCGCCCTGATCGTGTCCTCCCAGTCACGGGCCGCCGGCATGTGAGATGTTTGGTGAGATGTTTCGACTCACAGCCTGGCACGGGCAATCAGGCACTGGCAGAAACTGGAAGCCCTAACGCCAGTTGCAACAAGGGCTTTGAGCCGAAAACCCTTATTGAGAAAAGGAAGCGGGCGGCGGGAATCGAACCCGCATCATCAGCTTGGAAGGCTGAGGTTTTACCACTAAACTACGCCCGCACTAGTACGTCAGAACTGCTTGCCAAAAATGGCAGCCGTTGAGTCGCGTGCCCAAGCATTATGACGGTCCGCGTGCCCCATGTTTCGGATTGACCTCTTCAACAGCTCGCCCCGAGGGCTCCCGTCGCCGTCTCATGCTCGCCTATGGGCTCGGAGATGCAGGTACCGGACTAGCAGCCACGACGCTGGGGTTTTACCTGTTTCCCTTTTTCACTTCTGCAGCAGGGTTGCCAGCTTTCATTGCCGGCTCACTACTCACAGTGATCAAACTTTGGGATGCCATCAATGATCCCTTGATCGGCTGGATGAGCGATCACACCAGTAGTCGATGGGGCCCAAGGCTTCCCTGGATGTTTGCGGCAGCACTGCCCTTGGGTATCAGCCTGGCGGCGATGTGGTGGGTACCTGAGGGCAGCACATTGCAACGTACGGCTTATTACGTGCTGATGTCGATCCTGCTGATGACGGCATACACAAGCGTGAATCTGCCCTATGCGGCGCTCTCCACCGAGCTCACACCGGATACGGCGATTCGCACGCGGCTGAATGCAGCTCGATTTACCGGATCCATTTTGGCGGGAACCATCGGGTTGCTCATCGCTGTTTTCGTCTTGAGAGAGGGAAGTGGGGGCTATCTCCTGATGGGACAAATCTCAGGAACGACCGCAGCGCTCGCCACATTGCTTTGCTGCTGGGGTCTTGCTCCCTATGCCAAAAAAGCGCAACGCCCCAGTGGCAACAAAGAGCCCCTGCTGAAACAACTGCGGCGCATTCGCTCCAACTCAAGATTTCTGATGGTGCTAGGGCTCTATTTGCTGCTGTGGTTTGGCCTACAGCTGATGCAAGTGGTTGCCCTGATTTGGCTCGTCCAAGTCATCCACGTTCCAGCTGGAATTGCCACATTGCTCTTGCTTGCCTTCAATATCGCCGCCTTGGTGGGTCTCCAGGTTTGGAGTGTGCTGTCCAACCGGCATGGACGAATTAAGGCATTGGGCTGGGGATCGAGCATTTGGATTGCAGCCTGTCTCCTGTCCATGACCCTTTCACCACTGCAGGAGAGCAGCGTGCTTTCCCTGATCCCCGTGATCGGCCTGATCATGCTGGTGGGATTGGGGGCCTCAACGGCCTATCTCATCCCCTGGTCCCTGCTTCCTGATGCGATCGACTCGGACCCCACCCGCCCAGCGGGCCTCTACACCGCTTGGATGGTGTTTGGCCAAAAACTGATCATTGGCCTCAGCATGAGCGTGTTTGGAACCTTGCTCTCGCTCACCGGATACATCTCAACGAAGACAGCTGATGGCGCCTTGAGTTCTGTCCAACAGCCTGAAACAGCACTGATTGCTATTCGTCTTTGCATGGGCCTAATTCCAGCGGTGTTGGTGGTGCTCGGGCTTCTGTTGATGCGACGCTGGCCTGATCGCGGCGCTCATCTGCACAGCGCTTAAGCCTTTTCTCTGATCTCCATTTAATGAAGTCCCCTCGCTGGCTGAACCGACTTGGCAGCAGCCTGCTGATCGGCGGACAAGCTGTCTCAGCTACGACCAAAGGCCGCATCAATACGATCGATCTGTTTGATCAGCTTCAGGAAGCAGGTCCTGGAAGCTTTTTGATCGTGATCATCACGGCCTTAGCGGCAGGCACCGTGTTCAACATTCAGATCACAGCGGAGCTCAACAGCATGGGCGCCGGATCCACCGTGGGGGGTGTTCTCGCCATTGGCCTAGCGAGGGAGATAGCTCCACTGCTCACCGCGACGCTGCTCACGGGAAAGGTGGCCACTGCCTATGCCGCCCAATTGGGAACGATGAAGGTCACCGAGCAGATCGATGCGATCACCATGCTGCGCACCGATCCCGTGGAGTACTTGGTGGTCCCGCGCCTCATCGCCATGGTGGTGATGGCACCGGTGCAATGCCTGTTGTTTTTTGGAGTTGCGATCTGGAGCGCCCAAATCAGCAGCACCAGCCTTTACAGCATTCCTCCAGCTGTGTTTTGGACAGCCGTGAGGACCTGGCTAGAACCTGATGACTTGCCCTTCATGTTGGTCAAAGCGTTGGTCTTTGGTCTTCAAATTGGTGTGATTGCCTGTGGATGGGGAATGACCACCAAAGGTGGTGCCAAAGAGGTTGGCACCAGTACCACTGGAGCTGTGGTCATGATCCTTGTCACCGTGGCCCTGATGGATGTCCTACTCACCTCAATTTTATTCGGCTGATTACGCAACCCCATGACACCCTCTCCAAAGACCAACAGCGTGATCATCAGCCCAAGCCCCAGGCTGGCATTGGTGATTCTTCTGCTGAGTGCAGCCCTTTGGCCCTTACCCCTCAGTCCCTGGCCGTCCCTTGTGGTGGGGTTGTTCGGTGTGTTTCTTCTGGTGCAGACCTACATCCTGAAACTTGAATTCAGCGAAGACGATCTGGTGGTGTGGCGCGGACAACAAGAGTTACGCCGTTTCCCTTTCAGTGAATGGATGGCTTGGCGTCTCTTCGCACCTTGGCTACCCGGACTGTTTTACTTCCGTGAAACTAAAAGCATTCATTTCCTTCCCATCCTGTTCAATCCAGTGGAACTTCAAGAGCAACTGGAACAGCGGGTGGGGCCCCTACAACAAGCCAAGCCCTGAGCCAGAGTGAGTGAAAGTGAACTCTTTGTTCAGGCGCTGGCGTAACGAAAACGAAATGCTTTCCACACGTTTGGACAGAAGGTTCGACTTGCGTCGCGCGATCAGCTGAAATAGTTCAAGGACGAGCAGACCATGCCTGACGACACCGATCTGACGACCCAGGAGCGTTCCGACGAGACAGCCGAAACATCGTCACCTGAACCAGAAGCACCGCAGAGCGACGACTCTGCTGAGGACACCTCTGCTGAGGGCACCTCTGCAGAAACGACTTCAGGCTCCGCTGGAGAAGCCTTGATCAGCCTCGCCCTGACCGAGCTACAGCAGCGCCGCGATGCCTTGCAACAAGACATCAACAGCCTCAACCAACGCAAGCTGCAGCTTGAGCAGGAGATTGCCGGAAGCTTCGTCGGTCAGTCCGATGCCATTGCGCGGCGCGTCAAGGGATTCCAGGAGTATCTGAGCGGCGCTCTTCAGGGCATGGCGCAGTCGGTTGAGCAGCTCGAGCTGGTGTCTCAGCCAGTGGTGGTGCAGCCTTCCCCTCTGGATCAACAGACGGTTAGCACCCAGGAAGGGGCCCCCATTGCAGAGCTAACTCCAGCCGTCGCCGACACCTTCCGGCCCGATGAAGCCCTGATTCGCACCAACCTCGAGCGGTTTGCCGAGCAACCTGATTTTTATGCCGATCCTTGGAAGCTGCGCCGCAGTCTTGACCACAGCGATATCGCCCTTCTTGAGGACTGGTTCTTCAATCAGGGCGGACGGGGAGCCCAATCCAGTCGAGGGAATCGCCCGCGCAACGTTTTGGTAGGGAGTGCCCTGATCGCCATCCTTAGCGATCTTTATGGCGATCAATTCCAGACCCTTGTTTTGGCCGGGCAACCAGAGCGACTCGGCGAATGGCGGCGCGGATTACAAGATGCCCTTGGCCTAGGCCGGGAAGACTTTGGTCCAAACAGCGGCATCGTGCTGTTTGAACGGGGTGATGCCTTGGTGGAGCGCGCCGACCGCCTGGAAGAACGCGGTGAAGTTCCTTTGATTGTGATCGATGCCGCTGAGCGCGTCGTCGACATCCCCCTGCTTCAGTTTCCGCTGTGGATGGCCTTTGCGGCTGGCCCCGGTGAGATCTACGACGACGACGAGCTGCTCTGATGGATTTCTTTTCTCTTCTTCTCGGCTACTTCCTCGGATCGATCCCCAGTGGCTGGCTTGCAGGTCGCTGGCTCAAAGGCATTGACCTGCGCGAACTCGGTTCGGGCTCCACGGGAGCCACCAATGTGCTCCGGCAAGTGGGCAAGGGTCCTGCGTTGGTCGTCTTTTTGATCGATGTTGGCAAGGGAGCCACCGCTGTCTTGATCGCCCGCGCTCTTGGCCTCGGCGATTGGATTCAGGTCTTAGCAGGTCTGACCGCTCTGGCTGGTCATATTTGGCCTGTTTGGCTGGGCTTCAAGGGCGGCAAAGCCGTCGCGACCGGATTAGGGATGTTTCTCGGCTTGGCATGGCCGGTGGGGCTGGCCAGTTTTGGCGTGTTCATGGCGGTGTTCAGCCTGAGCAGGCTCGTGTCACTGGCGAGCGTGTTAGCGGCAATCAGCCTGCCGCTTCTGATGGCAGCCGATTCTGGCAGCACGGCCAATCTGGTGGTAGCCCTGGTGGCGATGCTGCTGGTGCTCTGGCGACACCGCAGCAACATCCAGCGGCTGATCAACGGCACCGAACCGAAGCTGGGCCAGAAGTCTTGAGTGCAGCGGCCGGCCTGGGCCTCCTCACGCTGATCGCCCAGGTGAAGATCGCCGGCCAAACGCGGGTGCTGCTGCTGGATGACTGCCCTGCTGGCTTGGATGGGTTCTACGCCCCGGCGCACAACCGGATCGGCCTCTGCCGCAACAACCACAGCAGCGATGCTGCGCTCAAAAGCACGCTGCTGCATGAGGCGATGCACCGGCTGCAGCACTGCCGTCAGCCGGAGCTCGACGATCACCTCGACAACGCTCATCGCGTGGATGCCCTGGAGGAGGAAGCCAGAGACCTGCAGAACTAGTGCGACGAGAAGCCCGGCGCTGCCGCCGATTGGTTGCGGCGACAGCTGAAGGACCAGTGCAGCGATCAGCCGAACTGAGGGGTGAACTGTGCACACCATTGGATCAGAACAGCAAGCTGCCCCTCCCGCTGACGCATGGCTTGCCGCTCGGGCTTACACCCAATACCGTCGTATCTTTGGCAACGGGCGAGACGCGCTTCGCCTGAGCTCGCCGTGTCGACGATCTCCTGAAAGCGATCAGTCCATCCGGCGCACGGGGCCGGGGTATTGCGCAAGTTGCTGATCCGCTGTGATCAGCAATAGGCCATCGGCCTGCGCCTGGGCGAGCAACAAGCGATCGAAGGGATCACGATGCAGCGGCGGCAACTGCCCCACAGCCAAAACGTGGTGCGCCTCCACAGGCAACTCACGCCAGCCAGCCTCCGATAGAGCCTGGCGGAGCAAAGAGGGCTCCAGCTGAAAGTCGGGCCGATCCAGACCACGTTTAATCACCAGTTCCCAGAGGCTCACCACGCTGAACACCGGTGTGTTCATGGGGTCTTCCAGCAAGCGAACCAGCGCTGGATCCAGACGCTCGGGCTCCCCCATGGCCCAAACCAACAGGTGGGTATCCAACAACAACTGCATTCAGCTCTCGGCAATCCCTTCAAACAAGTTGGCAATCGCCTCCTGGCCCATTTGATCAAAGTCGTTAGGGACCGAGCATGCGCCCCTCAGAAGACCAAGCCGCGAGGACACCGGGGCCAAATCTCCGGACTGGACCAGGGGCGTGACGCGCACCATCGGCTTACCCGCCTTGCAGATCACAAACGACTGACCGGCTGCCGCCTCATCCACCAAGCGCGATAAATGGGTTTTGGCCTCGTGCATGTTGACCTGCTTCACCACGCCCCTCCTGATTTCAACCAACTTAGTCGACTAACTAAGCACAGGCTTAGTGCAAACCTCACCCCCCTGCTGCTCCTGGCCATCGGCTACCTGCTGTTGGCGACACCGCAGCAACATCCAAAGAGTGATCAATGGCACCCAGCCGAAGCTGGGCCAGAAGTCTTGAGTGCAGCGGCCGGCATCACCCTGATCACCCAGGTGGAAAGCGCCGGCCAGACGCACGTGCTGCTGCTGGACGACTGACTTCCCTGCAGGTCTGGAGGGGTTTTATGCCCCATCCCACAACCGCATCGGACTCTGCCGCAACAACCACAGCAGCGAGGCGGCGCTCACCAGCACGCTGCTGCATGCGGCGATGCACCGGCTGCAGCACTGGAACCCAACGCAGCGATCAGCCGATGAAGTCGGGCAAGGCATAGCTGGTGGAGTAGTCGTAACTCCAACCACCACTGCTGTTGTTGAAGGTGCGAAGCCCAAAGAGGTCGCTGTAGATCGCTGGGAAATTGGCATCACTACCATCACCCATGCCCAGCACCGACACCTGCAAACGATTGGCCGGGTCGGCTTGCTGCGCCGCGATGGCATCGAGGGTTGCATTCAGGCGGTTCTGCATCGCAGTCCACTGCTGCTCACCCGCGTTGTTGTTCAGGAAGGTGGCATCACCATCGATGTCGTAAAGCAGGCCGGAGCTGGTGATCGAATCGCCGCCCAAGCTGCCTGGAAGGGGCACCGACTGACCCGTAAGTGAATCGGAACCAGCGCCGGTGCGCGTGTCCCACCAGGCACGACGCTCAGGACGGCCATCCGTGGTCATGTTGATGTAAGTGGTGATGGGATCGGCATCGGAACGATTCAGCTTGGCCGCCAGCAAGTGCTCTAATCCCTCCAGCGCACCAAGCATTTCTGTGCCTGAGTAGAGATTGGAAGCGGGGCGCCCCTCTCCCCAGAACGTGTCATTCGCGGTCACGGCGGGCAGCCCACGCTCGGCCCACAACACGTTGCCGTCGATCGAATTGCCGTAGATCTGATCGGGAGTCTGCAAGCCGATAATTGCCTCGGCGGCTCGCTTGCCTGCACTGGGATCGTCTGCAGTGATCGTTGCGGAGCCGTAATCCACGGCATAGCCGTAGCTGATCCAATGCAGCTTGAGATCCTGCACATCTCCAGAGTGATTGGGATCAACGATCACCTCAAAGTCGTTGAGCACCTCGGCCAGATCAGCAGCAGAGTTCTTGATCACCGCGTCTTTGAACGCAGCCGTGGAGAGCACACCGCTTTCGCCCTTGCGGCTGAAGCCATAGCCCGCTTTCTCCAGGGCCTGTTGATAGGCATAGAGCGACACCCGATCCTGGCTTTCCAAATGATTGGCCTGTCCCGCCAGAGCCGTCGACGGATCGGATTGCAACATCGAGGTGGAGTTGTCCATCAGCAGGTACAACGCCACATCTGTTTTGCCGAGTTCATCAGGAGGAACAGGAGCACAGTCGAGCTTGGGCTGGATTGCCAACTGGGGCCAAGACAACGGCAACCAAACCGTGCGCTACATCGAAAGCGGCAACAGCTACTCCTATGGCATGAGCACCGAGAACGCCAATGGCCTGCTGGTGGAAGCCGGCCTCGATTACACCACTTTCAATTTCAGCGACACCTCCGTTGGTGTGTTTGTGCGTGGGGGCCCGGTGTTCTGGGGTAGCGATCTCGGCACCAGCTGGCGAGCCTGGGGCGGTCTCAGCCTCACCTTTTAAGACACGGATCAGCCGCTAAACCCACTGAAGCAAGCGGCAAACGCAGCGCTGGGGTTTTCAGCCTTGGTGATCGGCCGGCCGATCACCAGCTGACTGGCACCGGCTGCAAGTGCTTCGGAAGGCCCCATCACCCGGGCCTGATCACCCACCGCCGCTCCCTTGGGGCGAATCCCCGGGGTGACAAGCGCAAACGGCTCGGGATGCTGCGCCCGTAACGCCGCGGCCTCCAAAGGCGAACACACACAACCACCGATACCTGCAGTTGCCGATAGCTGCGCTAACGCCGGCACCCGCTCGGCGATGCCTTGGCTGATGGCGAGTTCCCGTTGCAGCCGCTGCTGCTCCCAGCTGGTGAGCACCGTCACCGCCAAAAGAGTTGGCAACGGCTGCCCGCTGCTTTGCGCCCCCTCCACCGCCGCGGCTTGAGCCGCCTGCAGCGCTTCGCTGCCAGCGCAGGCATGGACGGTGATCAGCTCCGCTCCGAGTGCCGCCGCCCGCCGGCAAGCCCCTGCCATGGTCGCCGGAATGTCGTGAAATTTGAGATCCAGAAACACCCGCAAACCCTTGTCCCGCAACTGAGCTACCACCTCCGGCCCCGCTTGCACGAACAGCTCCAGGCCCACCTTCACCCAGCGCAACCCTTCCACCGCGGCCGCAAACTCCAAGGCCTGCTCCGACGCCATGCCATCGAGGGCCACGATGATCCGTTCCGCTGATTCAGGCGAGAAAGAGGAAGCCACGCAGCATCTCCGCACGACCCTCATCGTGATGGGTCATGAGCACCCCCTCAGGTCAAGCCGCCACTTGAAAAGGATCGGCAGGCAAACCTTTCACACCCACATCCGCCTGAAACAGGCCACCAGCCAAGGGCTCAGCCGCAATGGCAGCAGCATCCATCTCCCTTCTTGCGGTCGTAATAAACAACTGATCCAAGTGGGGACCGCCAAAACAACAGGAGGTGACCTGACGACAAGGCACCGCCAATCGGTCGAGCAATTGACCGCTGATGGGATCCCAGCGCGTGACCGCCCCACCACCAAAGAGGGCAATCCAAAGCCTTCCCTCCGCATCGATGCACATGCCATCCGGAACGGCATCCCAATCCTCTGGAATCTGCACACAGAAGCTGGGTTCTGCGGCGATCTCACCTGAGCTGGTGAGCGGGAAGGCCATCACCTTCAGCGTTGGCGAATCAATGAAATAGAGCGTCCCACGGTCTTGGCTCCAAGCCAATCCATTGGAAATGGTGAGCTGGCGGCGTTGGCGAGTGATCCTTCCATCACCATCCAGCCGCCATAGAGATCCAGCCAATGGCTCGAAGTCATAGGCCATCGTGCCGGCCCAAAAGCGGCCCCATGGATCACATTTGCCGTCATTAAAACGATTACCAGGCCGATCGGCCTCCGGATCAGACAACAAGGTCACCGCTTCCGTGCTCGGATCCAGCCTCAGAAACCCCGCCGCGGTTGCCAGGAGCAAGTCCCCTGCAGAGGTGGGTACAACCGCACCCACATGGGCGGGAAGATGCAAGAAATTATTCCTACCCGTTTGAGGATCAAACAGGCCAATTCTTGAAGCTTCAATATCCACCCAAAGAAGAACTTGCTTCTCAGCCCACCAACAGGGGCCCTCTGCCAACCCTGCCGCAACCGGCAACACACAACGACAATCCATCAATATAAAACTGGCCTATCTACACGCTTCCTTCCCAGAATCACGCGCTTGACCACACCTTCTTTCTTGGTGTAGTGAACTAATTTATCGCCCTCAATGGTATTCAAACTCATCACTCCGGCCTCGCGATAGTCACGATCAAAGGGCAAGGCCCATGATTTACCGCTGCGCATCACATACACAACAAATCGACGATCCTCACTGATACAAAACCGTACGTTTACCTCATCAAAGACACCAACATCGCTTCCATAGTCAGCCTTGCTGTAGTCACACGCCTGAGCTCGCTCATATTCATCCTTAATCCCAGCATGGGCCGGTGCTGTCATTCCCACACCCGCCAAACAGGCAAGGACCACTCCGAAGACAGAACGCGAAGAGTTCATATCAAGCATGCTTCTCCTGGTTTTGAGCTGGAGCAGTCATAGCAGCACATCAAGGCACTAATCGCCTAAATGTCTTTTTCCCTAGCTGAAGAACCTTCCCTTCCAATTCGGATACTGAAGCAAATTCTTGATTGGGGTCGGTGATTTTCTCTCCCTCAAGGCGTGCAGCTCCCCCTTTGATTTGCCGGCGCGCCTCACTACTGCTGGCACAGATCCCCACCGCACTGAGCAGATAGAACGCCTTGGCCGGAAAATTCACTGCAGAAAGTGATGCCTCTGGCACATCCGCCGCTGCTGCACCCGATCCAGCCACCAACGTGGCAGCATCCGCCTGAGCTTTTTGGGCCACCTCCATGCCATAGCGGCTTGCCGTCACCGCCAAAGCCATGGCTTTTTGCTTTTCACGGGGATTCTCCGGCAAGGCTTCATCGGCCAGATCGGTGAGCAACGTCAGATAGTCGTGAATGGCCGCATCACCAACTTTCTCGAGCTTGGAGTACATCGACAGCGGATCATCTTCCAAGCCCACCGTGTTGCCAAGGCTCTTACTCATCTTCTGAACGCCATCAAGACCCACAAGGATCGGTAAGAGCAAGCCGAACTGCGTTCGTTGGCCGAAGTGACGCTGCAAGTCACGCCCCATCGCCACATTGAATTTCTGATCCGTCCCCCCCAGCTCCACATCAGCATCCACAGCCACAGAGTCATACCCCTGAAGCAAGGGATAGAGGAACTCATGCAGAGCGATGGGGGTACCGCTCCCATACCGCTTGGCAAAGTCATCCTTGGCCAACATTTGACCCACGGTGGCCGTTCCCAGCAAGCCAATCACTTGGGGCAGATCAAGACCTTCAAGCCATTCGCTGTTGCGTCGCACCTCCAGGCGTCCTGGAGTTTCAAAATCAAGCAGGGCCCGTTCCTTGGGTTGTCCTTGCCCTAGCTGGCGCAGATAGGTCGTCGCATTGGCCTCAACCTGCTCCGTTGTGAGCTGAACGCGTGTAGCACTCTTGCCCGTTGGATCGCCGATCCGAGCGGTGAAATCACCAATAATCAAGACGGCTGTGTGCCCCGCATCCTGAAAAGCGCGCAGCTTGCGAAACAAAATGCTGTGGCCGAGGTGAATATCGCTTCCCGTTGGGTCAATGCCCAACTTCACCCGAAGTGGACGGCCATCCTTGGCAGCCGCGGCCAAGCGCGCAGCTAACGCCTGATCCCCATCATCAGGATTGCCGTCCGGAAATAAATCGGCCATCCCCCGCGCCAACCAGTTCGGAAGTGAATTGCGGTTGACTGTCATCGAAGGAGGACTTTGCTGTGCGACGGATCGTACGGCTCACTGACCTTCCGATTGCTCGAGCTGACTCTTCATCCGCTCCAAGGTTTGATTCATCTGTTCGAACATTTGCTCAGGCGTGATCCCAAACTGCCCAAGCTGCGTTCGCAACTGTTCGACCGTGAGCTTGGCTTGAAAGTCTTCTGAGAGCTCAAAGCGTTTCATAAAAACGCGGTAACGCTCCATCAGGTCTTCCATCGTGTCGATGAACTTCTTCTTCCCTTCTCGGTCGAACTTTCCATAATCCGACCCGAGCTGCATCAACTGTTGGTAATCGCCAAAAAGATGCTTGGCCTCCTCCTGCACGATTTCGGAATCGAAGAAGGCCATGGTCCTGAGAAAGAGTCGATCACATTTTGAACAATTCACGCAATCCCTCACAGTGCGGATCCACGCCCCCTCACCAAAGCCAACATGTGGAGAGTTTCAAAACGGCTTGGATCTCACCTCCCAGATCCCCAGACTTCAGACCCGCAGCAAGCAGGGTCACAGTCTTCTGCGCGGAAGTCGCACAGCGATTGCCAGTGCTGATCAGGTGTTAATGGCCAGCTGGATGGGCTGGTTTCAGGACTTAGGGCAGCTCGTTGCTGCCGCCACGACTGAAGAAGAATGTCTTCAGAGGTTGCAAACAACGGATGCCAACCTCTTGATCTGTACGGACCAGCTTGAGGGTGGCAATGGCCCGAGCCTCGTTCGGCGCGCCAAGCAGAACAATCCCAGCTTGAAAGCGTTGCTGCTCGTTCAGCGTCCAATTCTGCGCACCATCCTCCAGGCGATCGATGCCCCCTGTGATGGATTGTGCTCTCATCAAAGTGTTGGGATGGGAGGCGTCACAGCAGCGCTGACCGCCATGGAATCCGATGGCATGTATCACGATGCCGTGATCGCCGACGTTCTCCGGCACGGTCGACTGGGACGCACCGCCTCCGGCGCCATTCCTCCCGAACTGAGCCTGAAGGAAGAGGACGTGCTGCGTGGACTTTGCAAAGGAATGAGCAATCAGGACATCGCAGACAGCCTTGTCGTCTCCATCGACACCGTGAAATCCCACATCGGCAGCCTGCTGCGCAAACTGCAGGCCAACAATCGCACCCATGCCGTGGTGGTGGCTTTTCAACAGGGACTGATCGAAATCCCAACCCTGCCTCCACGCTGGAACCCCTAACACCTGAGGCTTGGGCTCGGTATCGTCCTGGCCAAGAAGCAAGTTCCCGAATCAATGGCGCGCCAGCACTGGCTTGACCCCCTGGCTCGCAAGCTCTTGCAGGCCACCGGCGATCTACCTCCAGATCCTGTCCAAGCAAAACAACCAGCAAAACAAACAGCGAAACAAAAGCTGAGCGCTCCTCCTACCCCAGCAGAAACCTGGAGCCTGGATGTCAACAGGGCAAGCCCTGAGCAATGGCAAAAACTGCCCGGTTGCAGTGAGGCGATGGTCGACGTCTTAATGCGACTCCAACGGGGTGGGGTGCAGTTCACCCAGCTGGATGATCTCGTTCTTCTGCTGAACCTTCCTAACGATCTGGTGGAGCGCTGGACACCCCACCTGGTGTTCCGCTGGCATGGGGATGCTCCCGTGCTGCCTGAACAGCCCCCCCTGGATCTCAATGCCGCTGCCCCCACCTTGTTGGAGCAGACGCTCAACTGGCCAAAACCCCGACTCCAACGTCTGATCCAGGAGAGGCGGCTTAAGCCGTTTGAACATCTCGCCGATCTCCAGGAACGCGTGTGTTTACCCCCTGATGCTGTGGAACAGCTGATTGGTCGCGTGAGTTTTGGGGCGCGGCCATCCGGCCCCAGCCTTCCTCCAAGGGGCTAAACCCATGGGCATTCCACCTGGGCAGGGCAACCTTTTCGAGCAGCCATTGGCAGAATCCAGTGGCCTGATCGATCCTTCCCTGCCCCTGAGTGCGGAGCTGTTACGGGGTTGGCAAGAGCGCATCCATCAGTTCCAGGCACCGCTGTTCGCGCCTCCATTGGAGTCTCAGTCCGGGCATCGAGATCAACCAACAGGACAACAGCATCTGTTTGCCAGCGACAACACCAATCCGCTGAGCAATTTCCAGCCTCTTCAGCTCAGGCCCTTAGCGTTGAGCTTCTGGCGTTGGCCCAACAGTCCCCATCAAGGGGCGGCCATCTATCTCGTGATGGATCGCCCGAAAGAACTCGACCATCCCATCCTTCTCTACATCGGAGAAACCAAGGCGGCTGATCGTCGCTGGAAAGGCGAGCACGACTGCAAGGCCTACTTGGCGAGTTACCAAGAGGCCTGCATGGGCACGGGCTTGTGCTGCAGCACAAGCATTCGTTTCTGGGCCGATGTTCCGCAGGACACCCGTTCACGACGACGCCTGGAACAAACCTTGATTCGCCTCTGGCAACCACCCTTCAACAAGGAAACCCGTGCGCGTTGGTCCACACCGTTCCATGCCGATTAAGGGTGCCCCGTAGCATCGACTCACGCGCCCAATCTCCATGCAGATCTCCCTCTCTTCGGCCCAGCCACAGGCCTGGTCGGGAACCGTCTTGGCCCTAGGCATTGCAGAGGGGGATCCCAATGGCTGGATCCCAGCGATGGAGGAACGCTTTTCCATCTCCCTGGGCGACTGGTTGGAACAACACAAGTTCCAAGGAAAAAGCGGAGAACACGCGAGCCTTCAACTCCTCAACCCCAACTGCTCATCCCTCGTGCTGATCGGCATGGGCCCTCTTGAAGCACTTGATGTCCATAGCTTTCGGAAGGCTGGAGCTGCTGCGGCACGGGCGAGCAAGGAGCAAGCAGGCAGCCTCGGATTGCTCTTGCCATGGAACGCCGTGAATCCTGCAGAAGCAGTCAGCGTTGCAGCGCAAGCGGTCAGGCTTGCTCTTTACAGCGATCAACGCTTCCGCAGCAAACCCGAGCCCAGCATCCACCCCGAGCGTCTGGAACTGCTTGGCCCTCTCCCCAACACGCTCAGCAGTGCCCTCGAAGCGGTGCATCCCATTTGCGCGGGGGTCGAGCTCGCACGAGAACTGGTTGCGGCGCCTCCGAACAGCGTCACCCCATCCGCCCTTGCGGACAGCGCCGCTCAGCTGGCGCATGAGCATGGCTTGGACTTGAAGGTGCTCGAGCGCAGCGACTGTGAAGCCAGGGGAATGGGGTCATTCCTTTCCGTCTGTCAAGGCTCAGATATGGATCCCAAGTTCATCCATCTCACCTACCGCCCCTCAGGTCCGGCCACAAGACGGGTGGTCTTGGTGGGCAAGGGACTCACGTTTGATTCCGGCGGTTACAACCTGAAAGTGGGTGCTGCTCAGATCGACATGATGAAATTCGATATGGGAGGCAGTGCAGCCGTTCTAGGCGCGATGCGCTCGATCGCTGAGCTCCGCCCCGAGGGGGTGGAAGTGCACATGCTGGTGGCGTCATGCGAAAACATGATCAACGGATCTGCCGTGCACCCCGGTGACATCGTCACCGCGTCCAATGGCACCACGATTGAAATCAACAACACGGATGCGGAAGGCCGGCTCACCCTCGCGGATGCCTTGGTTTATGCATCCGAGCTCGAACCCGATGCCATCGTTGACCTGGCCACATTGACCGGAGCCTGCGTGATTGCCCTTGGCGACGAGATTGCCGGGCTTTGGACTGGAGACGATGCGCTTGCCCACGCCTTAGAGGGAGCAGCAAAGGATGCAGGGGAAGGGATCTGGCGCATGCCGATGCACCAGGACTATCGAAAAGGACTGAAATCACTGCTTGCGGACCTGAAAAACACAGGTCCTCGCCCAGGAGGCTCAATCACAGCCGCTTTGTTCCTCAAGGAATTTGTCCAAAGCTCCATCCCATGGGCCCACATCGACATCGCCGGCACGGTGTGGAGCGATAAAGGAAGAGGAATGGATCCTGCTGGAGCCACAGGCTATGGAGTCCGCACCTTGGTGAATTGGGTGTGTGCTCAAACCCAGCAAGCCGAGGCTTAAATTTTTCCAAGACTGTGAACCCACAAAAACAAATGGCTTCCAGACCCTTGCGCTGGTACGTGCGAGCTCAACTTGGAGTTCTGCTTTTACCTGCAGGTCTCTGCCTGTTCGGGGAAGCGATCAGTCGAAGGATTATTCAGCTACTAGGACAGGACCGTGGTCCTTGGTTTTGGTATGGAACGCTGAGCCTGATCTGCATCAATGCAGGAATCGGCTTAATGATTGAAAGCGGTCTTCTCAGCGGTTATCCAGGCCGACGAGCCGATTAGGACGCAACCGCAGTCATCGCACGTGGGCACTCGAGGGCATGGATTTGCCAACGCGCCCGCTCAGAACATGTCAAAAGCACACGATCCAAATCATCCGAAGCCTGCTTCGTCGACGGATAAGGACCAACGTGACGCGTCACCAGACCATCCTTGATCGTCAGCAGATACATACAGCCCCTCCACAAATCTTGGGCTAATGGTAGGGACAAAGTCCTAGAGCGTCGAGAGGGGAATACCCGCATCTTCACTGAGAAACGCCTGAATGGGATCAAAGATCTAATTACAGATTTTCTTCGGTTTTCAGGAAGGTGTCATGGCGCTAGCTCAGAAGCAACCCAGGATGCACCCGATCTTGCGCGCTCGCCCCACACGGCATCAAGACGGCGATCACGCCCACAACTAAAGCGGTAATAACGATAACGAAGTTCATTATTTTTGGCATAATCTTGGTGGTAATCCTCCGCCGGCCAAAACTGAACTACATCGCGAATCTGCACTTTAATCTTAGATTGTGAGACCCCTAATTCACTTGCAGCCGAGGCAGCACTTGCTTTAGCGGCGGTGGCCTGCTGCTCACCAGCGGTAAAAATCACGGGTCGATATGAGTCACCCCGATCACAAAACTGGCCTTGTCCGTCAAGCGGGTCAACATTGCGCCAATAATGTTGCAAAAGGGTGGCATAACTAATTTTATCGGAATCAAATCGCACACGTACCACTTCTTGATGCCCACTTTTTTCACCACTCACTTGTTGATACGTGGGATTCTCCACATGGCCACCGCTATACCCACTTTCAGCCGAAATCACACCTTCAACATCCTCTAAATCATGTTCGAGGCACCAAAAACAACCACCCGCAAGAACAGCATCTTGAACGGCTGCCATCGCTGACATCGGGCTTAACAACATGATGCTGGTCAAAACCAGCGGGATCAACGCACGCATGAGCTCAAGAGGGCTGTTGGATCTGGTCAAGAATGGCTTCGGCAGCACGATCGGTCACACCCGGTTCACCCAGGGTGTCACGCAAGCGCTGATACCCATCCAAAACCCTTTGCCGATCCGCTTGGTCATCCAACAAAGGAATGGCCAACGCCACAAGCTGATCGGCATTGAAATCCTCCTGCAACAGCTCAGGCACCAGACGCTCCTTCAGCAAAAGATTGACCGGCGAGATGTGATTCACGTGGAAACGGAGAATTCGCCGCGCCACCCAGGCGGTGACACGGCTGACCCGATAACCAACCACTTGCGGAATACCCTGAAGCGCTAATTCCAAATTCACCGTTCCCGATTTACCCAGTGCCAAGTCCGCAGCGGCAAATAGGTGTGGCTTCATGGCATCGGCCTGATCAGCTGGAATCACCGTCCCTCGAACCCCCGCTTGATCCAGGGCCTGATGCAATGGCTCCTCAAAGCGCTCCAATCCGGCTGGCACGATCACATTCAACGATGGGTCACGCGCTTGAAGGGTGGCGGCAGCCTGCACCAATTCAGGCATGAGGTATCGCAGTTCCTGAGGCCTTGATGCAGGCATCAAGACCAAGAGGGCCCCTTCCGAGGGCAAGCCCAACGCACGCCGAGCAGCCTGACGATCGGGGGAGACCGGAACCATATCGAGGAGGGGATGCCCCACCCAGGTGACGTCAGCGCCTCGACCGGCATAGAACTCGGCTTCTTCAGGAAAAATCGCCAGGATGCGATCTGTGAACTGCAGCAAACTTTTGGTACCTCCTTCCCCAATGCGCCAAGCCCATTCCTGGGGGGCGATGTAATAGGTGATTGGCACATCCGGCAGACGATCTCTGAGGCTGTGGCCTAAGCGCACATTGGCGCCCATGTAATCGATCAACACCACCCCATCGGGTGGGCGCTCTTTTAAGACCCGATCCACCCTGGCTTGCAATCGAATCGTGGGGAGAACCAAAGGGAGGGCTTCCCAGAGGCCAATCGCGCCCATCGGCGAAGTATCGGCCAGCAATTCAGCTCCAGCAGCCTGCATCCGCTCACCACCCAGAGCGAGGACTTCTAAATCGAGTCCACGACGCTTCGCGACACGCCATAGGGCCTGAATCAGCAAGCTTCCCTGCAGATCTCCCGACACCTCGCCGGTGCTGATGAGCAGACGCACCATCAGCGACTCGAGGGAGGAGGCATGGGCCCCCGTCGACCTGTCGACAAGGAACCCTCCAAAAACGTACAGAGATGATTTGCAGCAGGGAGCAAAGCCTGCTTCCTCGCAAGGTTCAAGCCGTCAGCAATGACGTGATCGGAGCGGTAGAGCAACGACCAGATCTCCTGAAGCTGTTTAAATTCCTGCCCTCCCTCAAGGCGATGCAGGCCTTGACGTCTCAAACCCACACGATTCAGACCCCGCACCCTGCCTGGATGGCCTTCGACAAGACAGTAAGGAGGAACATCACGATCCACACGGGTCATGCCGCCAACCATCGCCATGCCGCCGATATGCACAAATTGATGAATCCCTAAACAACCACCGATCACAGCCCGATCTTCAATCAGCACATGACCGGCTACCTGGATGCCATTCGACATCACAATCTTGTTTCCAAGCAAACAATTATGCCCAAGGTGGCAATAAGCCATGAGTAAATTGTTGTCCCCAATTCGAGTCTGCTCACCTTCATCGGTGGCACGATTAATCGTGACGCATTCACGAATCGTGTTGTGATTACCAATGACAACCTCCGTCGGAGCGCCTTTGTATTTCAAATCCTGAGGTTCTTGCCCCAAACAGGCACCCGGGTAAATGCGATTGTGAGCGCCAATGCGCAGAACACCATCGAGCACCACGTTGGGACCAATCCAGGTATTCGCTCCGATGCTCACCTCAGGACCAATCACAGCTCCAGGACCGATCACGACACCATTGGCGAGTTGCGCTCGGGAATCCACCACCGCCATCGGATGGACCTGAGCGGGGCGATCGTCCGTGATCACTGATGTGGAGAGCTCCTCACTCATCACGATCAATCCACCAGAGAAAACATCAGCTCACCGGAGCAGACAAGCTGTCCATCCACCGTGGCCTGCGCCTTTACTTTGCCAAAACGCTTTCGTTTAAGGCTGAGCAACTCGCAGGTAATCCTCAATTGATCGCCAGGAACCACTGGCCGACGAAAACGAACACCGTCAATTCCTGCGAATACGAACAAGCCCTGGGGGAGATCCGGCATCTGAGTCACGATCAATCCACCCACCTGAGCCATCGCTTCAACAATCAACACCCCAGGCATCAAGGGACGACCAGGGAAATGCCCCTGGAAATGGGGCTCATTGACGGTGACATTCTTGATCGCGACAGCGCGCTCACCTGGAACGTGCTCAAGCACCCGATCCACCAAGGCGAAGGGATAACGATGCGGCAGCAGACCCATGATCTGCTCAGCATTGAGCACGGCAGAAGGCGAGTCGGTAGAGGCAAGAACGGTCAAGTGGCTCAGCGTTGGGGAACGAGTTGATCGGCAAGTGCCGCGGCCAGATCAGTATGAAGGCCGTGGGATCCGCGATAGGCAAGCACCTGGGCTTGAGGGAAACCCACGAGAGCGAGATCTCCGATTAGATCCAAGATCTTATGGCGCACTGGCTCATCTTGAAAACGCAGCGGCGGATTCACCCAGGAATCGCCGTCACAAACGAGGGCATTATCTAAAGCGCCTCCACGAATGAGACCCGAGGCGCGAAGTTGCTCCACTTGCTCGCGAAAACCAAAGGTCCGAGCAGGCGCAATCTCTTCCACAAAGGTCTGAGGAGTGAGCTCGAGGGCCAATTGCTGGCGACCAATCGCTTGTTGAGGGAAATCAATCACGCCAACCAGCGTGAAGCGATCAGCAGGTGTTGCCACGATGGCGCTGTTTCCGCGATAAAAGGCCAGCGGTGCCGACAGAACCAACGGGGAGCGGCGGGGTGTCGACGCTGTGGTCAATCCAGCTTCAGCGATCGCTTCCACCCAGCCCAAAGCAGAACCATCAAGTAGCGGAATTTCCGTTCCTGATACCTGCAGCTCAACATGGGAAACTCCACAGCCAGCAAGAGCCGCGAGCAGATGTTCCACGGTGGAAAGCTGTCTGTCTCCAAAATCGAGGGTGGTGCACAGCTGGCTATCGCGCACCTGTGAGGGATCTAAACGAACGGATTCTGAGGTTTGATCAAGCCAGCGCACATAGAAGCCTTCCTGCTCAGAAGGAACCAGGGTGACTTCACATTGCTGCCCACTGTGCAACCCAATCCCGGAGCGCGACACCCTTGATGCCAACGTCCAAGGCCCATTGTAATCAGCAGGCCAAGACACCATTAGAATTTCCAGCCCACACCTAAGTTGAATCTCCATTCACCGGTGAAGTCCTGACTGGCAACCTCAAGACGAAGAGGGCCGACAGGCGTTGTCACAATCACACCTGTTCCAATGGAGAAACCTGAACCTGGTTTTTTGAGCAATTTGCCAGGCTTTCCAGGAACACTGCTCTGGGAACCAAAGTCAGTACCTGCATCAGCAAAAATCTCTCCTGCGAAAATGCTGATAATCGGGAAGCGATATTCCAAAGTTGCCTCGCCATAACTACGCCCAACCGCTAAATCGCAGTCGTACCAACCACGCACTGAGTTCGAACCGCCGAGGCAAAAGGCCTCGTAAGGAGGCAAGTCTCCGACAATGGAACCAGCCTTGAGTTGAAGACCAATGGCTTGTGGACAATTTGCTTTTTCGCCGGGCTTGGGCCTGCAGCCTTTCGCAATTTTCAACCAATTCACGGGGAAGAATTGGGTATAGCTCGCTTTTACACGATTGAAAGTTGGTGAATTCTCACCAACAGACAGGAATTGCTCGGTACCGAAACTGAAGAAATTACCCGACGTTGGATTGCGGGGGTCATTGAGGGTGTTGTAAGTAGCCGCAAATCTCAACCCGGCAAGGTTGTTTTCAGTGGAGCAATTATAGGAAATACAGATAATATCTTCATTAGGAATACTGTCGTCATCTCCTTCACTTGGAGTGCCATAAACTCGGGAAGTGCCCTGGAAATTAATGGGTCGAACACTCTGAATATTTAAACCAGCAAGAATCTGCCATGGCGCATTCTTATAGGGGTCACCGCCATTTAGAGGCCTTGCAAATATGATATTCCCCCCAACCCTTTGCAAGGCAACAGAGTCACCTTGATAATCAAACCAACTGAACTCGGGAAAGAGTTCAGTTGCCTCATCAACATCATCAAACTTCCTGCCAGCAGGATTGTTACTTGTACTGATTTCGTAAGCTCGGGAAGAATTATTATCTTGGTAATCAGTGACAGTAACAATATCTCCATTGTTTTGGCTCTGAAAGACCTGAGGCACCTCACGACTCAAGAACAAAGAGGTCCTGAAGGATGTGCGATGCGCATCACCCTTGATCCATGGATCAGTAAACGTAAAATTCGCCAAACCGCCATACTGACCGTAGGTGAGGTTGAGAGCTAGGTTCCAGGCGCGGCCAAACAAATTGCTGTCTTGAACCTGAACCTGTCCAAACACACCCTGACTTTGGCTGTAGCCCAAGCCGCCTGAGAGAGAACCGGTGGACTGCTCAACAATTCCCAAAATAATATTGACTTCGCCTGGATTTCCGGCAACGGGCTTCAATGTGACTTTGACGTCACTGAACAACGATGTTCCGTAAAGGCGTTTGATATCACTCTCAAGTTGGTTGCGATTAAAAGCCTCACCTGGCTTGATCGATATTTCTCTTGTAATCACCCAAGGTTTGGTTTTTCCACGAATCGGTTCACCTTTTTCGTTGGTGGTTTCGCCTTCCTTGTTCAGGAATTGCACCTCAACGCCCGCAACCGTACCGACAACAACTTTGAGCTGCACAACCCCATCTGGACTGACTCGGGTCGGTCCTGTGACCCTGGCAAGGGCATACCCCTCACTGGCATACCAAGTCTGAAGTTCTTTCATCCGAAGCTGAAGCTCGGAGAGGTTCAGCGTGCGTCCGTAATCGGAACTAAAGGCATCCTCAATAACCTGTGCAGGGATCTCATTGTCTTCAGGCAGCAATTCAACCCTGGTCAGTACTGGGTTGGGAATAACCTGAACAACAAGTTGCACACCAAGAGGACCATTAACCGGTTCGATGCGAACGTCTGAGAACCAACCAGTGGCGTAAATCGCCTCCAAATCAACTTTGAGTTCATCCCTGGTGACGCGGCTACCAGGACGCACGGACATGGCGTCATAAGCAGCCAATTCCACCCGCTCTTGCTCGGGGTGACCATCGATCCCTTCGATCACCACCTCTGTAATAAGAACTCTTGGCTGCTCAGGGCCCTCGTTTTCAGCAGCAACAGGTGCTTCCTGACCATCTTCAAACACTTCCACCTCAACGGATTGAGGTGCAGATTGCGAATCTGGAGAATCCCCAGTGAGGGCATCCTCGAGCTGGATCTGTTGCTCAGAACTCGGATCGGAGTCAGCCTCAGCTTGCGCTCGAGCCGGAAGGGTGGTCAGAAGCGGAAGGGCCAGTGCTAGCCCCAAAGCTCCTCGCCGAACGGCGTTCCTGGTTCGGCATGAGGAGAAGTTGACCATGAGGTGGTGCGGATATCGGCCAAAACGACCGGAAACGTCCGGTGACCTTACCTGTAGTTGCGGGGGTTAGGGGTTGCCCCTTGGACCCGTTTGCAGACCTCCCCGTAGGCCTCGATCACTCCTCCGAGATCTTGACGGAAGCGATCCTTGTCCAAAATGCGCTCTTTTGCATCTTGGCTGTTCATGTCCCAAAGACGGCAGGTGTCTGGGCTGATCTCGTCAGCAACAAGTAATTCACCCGCAGCATTGAGCCCCAGCTCGAGCTTGAAATCCACCAATTGCAAATTGAGACCCGAAAAGAAAGGAGTCAAAACGGAATTCACCCGTCTTGCCAACATCTCGATTTCCTGACGACTTTCCTGACTCACTAAGTCAAGTAAGAACAGGCGCGACTCGGTCAAAAGAGGATCACCAAGATCATCATCCTTGTAATAGAGATCCAGCAGTGCTGGATCCAAACGAGTGCCTTGAGAAATTGGGGTTTGACGGCAGAGCGATCCAGTCGCCACGTTGCGCAGCACGACTTCAATCGGAATCACCTGGACCCGTTGGACCACCATCCAATGATCGGACTCCAATCCGCAGTAATGGGTTGGTATTCCTTCCCGTTCCAGCAACTCAAACAGGCACGCTGAGATCTGACAGTTAAGTCGCCCTTTGTCATCAAGTTGTGCACGCTTTTGAGCGTTGAAAGCCGTGGCATCGTTCTTGAACTCAACCAAAACCTCAGCCTCATTGTTTGAGGCATAGATGCGTTTGGCCTTGCCCTCATAAAGAAGAGGCCCATGGGTGCTGGTCATGGCGTGGGCAAAGGATTAGAAGCAGGAGCTTCGGATGAATCCGATTCTCCCAGGGAGGCATGGCCACCGGGCGCGCGAGGAGAGCGAAGCTGATCCTCAAGGTCTTGCAAACGCTGAGGATCCAGCTCAGGGGAGATCTGTTCCAGCTCGAGCAGCGTTAATCGGTCATCAACCCGGCTGGCCAACCGTCTCAGCCGTTCACGAGGCCGATCAGCATCCCCACCTTGCTGCAGGGCCAAACGCAACTGCAGGCGAAGCAAATCTTCTGCCAAACCCCAAGCTTGCTCAGCGGCCGCTTGATCCAAGGCTGATTCCAACAACAGATCACTGCGATCTGGATCAAGAGGTGCCAGCAGCTCAGCGACTTGACCAAGCCTGCGCGATGCCACAACTCCTGGGGTACGACCCGCCAGGAGAACCGTGACGGCTTCCTCCGGCCGGCCGGCTGCCAACTCATGGTTGGCCAGCAGATCGAGGGCTGAACGGGTGAGCGGCAAGCCATCATCCGAATAGCCCACGATCAACATTTCAAAATCAAGACGCGTGAGGTCTCCATCAGCCAAACGCCGAAGTGCAAGCGCTGCGCGGTCTTGATCGAGGGCCGCACTGGCGGCTTGCCATGACAGGAGCAACCACTCCCTTCGCGCTGATCCTGGTCCAGGCCCAAATCGACTCAGAACAATCTGGGTGCTGTCTGGAGCCTTGCAGGCCATCAGCGCCCGAGCATTCGCCATCACAAGAGCAAATGGTTGGGGAGCAGGCGCCACCAGCATCAAACGATCGCGCAGAAGACGCAAGCGCTCCTGCAGGCCAAAGCGATCGGCATCGGCACAAGCCGCCGACAACTGGGGAATGCCACCGTCTTCGAGGACCGTTTCAAAGGCCTCTTTGGACATCGGCAGAACGACAGGCTGCACAGGGGCCGAGGCCAACGGCGGTGTTGCCGCCAACAAAAAAAACAGTGGCAGGGAGGAAAGCCCCATGGGCTGACAGTCGCTCAACAAAGATGGACAGGTCAGGACAACGCGCCGAGCATTGCTCCTGAACTCCAAACTTAGGGGTCACCCCCCGTTCCGCACCCGCCCATGTCCATCTCCACCACCCGTCCCCTCTCGCTCCCACCGTTGCGCAATGTGCTCGTGGTGGGAGGTGGCGGACGAGAGCAGGCGTTGGCCTGGGCGTTCAGGCGCTGCCCAGAAATTGAAGGCATTTGGATCAGCCCAGGCAACGCTGGCACCAGCGATTTAGAAGGCTGCACTCCACTGGCCATTGCAGAAGCCGATCACGACGGCATGGTTGCGGCATGCAGAGACCACCGCATCGATCTGGTGGTGATCGGTCCAGAAGCCCCCTTGGCCGCTGGGCTCGCAGACACACTTTGCGGGCAAGGCATCGCTGTCTTCGGTCCGAGCGCGGAGGGTGCCCAGCTCGAGGCGAGCAAAGCCTGGGCGAAGCAATTAATGCAAGAAGCAGGCATTCCCACGGCTGGGTACTGGACCGTGTCCAACGAACAGGAGGGTCTTGCCCTTCTCCAACAACTGCAGCGCCCCCTGGTGGTGAAGGCGGATGGGCTCGCGGCAGGGAAGGGGGTAACGGTGGCGAACAGCGTGGAGGAGACGGCCACCGCCATTCAAGAGGCTTTTCAAGGACGGTTCGGACAGGCCGGTGAGCAGCTCGTCTTGGAAGAACGCCTAACGGGACCTGAAGTCTCCGTGTTTGCCCTTTGCGATGGCGAGAACATGGTTCTGCTTCCGCCTGCACAGGATCACAAACGACTCCTGGAGGGGGATCAAGGACCGAACACCGGGGGGATGGGGGCTTATGCACCGGCCCCCCTGCTCGATCAAGCGCAACTAGAGCAGGTGCGCGAACGGATCCTGGAACCAACCCTTGCGGCCTTGCGCAAGCGAGGAATCCTCTATCGAGGGGTGATTTATGCGGGTCTGATGCTGACGCCCGATGGGCCCCAGGTAATCGAATTCAATTGCCGCTTTGGCGATCCTGAATGCCAAACCCTGATGCCTCTCATAGGGCCTGAACTGGCTCGAGTGCTGCAGGCCTGTGCCCTCGGACGTCTAGCGGACGCTCCAACACTCACGCACACAGAGTTGTGCAGTGCCTGCGTGGTGGCGGCAGCCGCTGGCTATCCCGACAGCCCCCGCAAAGGCGATCCCATTACCATTGCGCTCGAACCGGAACCAAGCACCACGCACCAACTTCAGTTGTTCCATGCGGGAACGCGTCACAGCACAGAGGGGGTGCTGAAGACCTCCGGCGGCCGCGTTCTTGCAATGGTGGCGCAAGCGCCAGATTTTGATCAGGCCTTCGTTAAGGCCTACAAGGGATTAACGCGGGTTCGATACGACGGAATGCAATTCCGAAGAGATATTGGCCATCAAGTACGCGCACCTAAGCTTTATTAAGCATTGATGCGCCATGAGTAGCGGTTCGGCACCAGCTTCTGCGAACTCCACTGCGTCCTCATGGGCAGGGTCAGTCTCTTCGGATACGGCCCCAGAGCAGTATGGCCTTTGGAGTGGCATCGGCCTCTGGTGGGCCGAATTCAGCCTTCAGACCAAACTTCTGGCCATCGCCACGCTGGTGGTGAGCCTGATGATGACCAGCATCACCTTTTTTGCACTCAACGGCATCCAGCGTGATGCGGTGATGAATGACACCCGCTACGCCCGCGATTTGGGGCTGTTGTTGGCGGGCAACGTCACCGAGCTGGTGGCCGACGGACACGACCGAGAACTGGCCAATGTGGCCGAACAGTTTTGGCGTTCAAGCCGCAGCCTTCGCTACATCTTTTTTGCAGATCCAGAAGGCGTTGTGTACCTAGGGATTCCCATCAGTGGGAATGACGCTGACACCAGAGGGGACCTCCGTCTCAATCGACGCTTGGAACTCCCCAGCGAACTGAAATCGAGACCTAAAAATCCGCTTGTTCGTCAACATCTCACCCCTGATGGTCAGGTCACCGATGTTTTTGTGCCCTTGATTCAAGAGGGTCGCTATCTCGGCGTCCTCGCCCTTGGAGTGAATCCCAATGACTCGGCCCTGGCGAGTGCCTCCCTCACCCGAGAGGTCACCGTGGCCGTGTTCATCTCGATCTGGGTGCTTGTGATTCTTGGTGCTGTCTTCAATGCGCTGACCATCACCCGACCAGTCAAGGAACTCCTACGCGGCGTGCGCTCGATTGCAGCGGGAGATTTCCAAGCCCGGATCGGCCTCCCTGTTGGTGGCGAACTTGGGGAGTTGCTGGATGGATTTAATGCGATGGCCTCCCAGCTCCAGGACTACGACGCAGCCAACATCGAGGAGTTACAGGCTGCCCAGGTGAAGCAGGCCTCGCTGATCGCAACGATGGCGGATGGCGCGGTTTTGCTGGATGAAAAAGGTCAAATTGTTTTGGCCAATCCAACGGCTCGACGCTTATTTCGCTGGGAAGGGCGAAATCTTGAAGGCCAGGACTTTCTCAATGCCATGCCTGACCTGTTGGCCATTGAGCTGCATGAGCCTCTCGATGGAGTCCTGAATCAAGGCCGTGACAGCAATGAATTAAGAAGCAGCATCGGGGAACCACCGCGCACCCTCCGTTTCGTCCTCCAAGCCGTACGCGAACCCAGTGGAGAAAACCTGAAAGGGATCGCGGTGACCATGCAGGACCTCACCCGAGAAGTGGAGCTCAACGCAGCCCAAAGCCGCTTCATCAGCAACGTGTCCCATGAGCTGCGCACGCCACTGTTCAACATCAAGAGCTACGTCGAAACCCTCTACGAAATGGGGGATCAACTCAGCGAAACAGACAAGCAAGAATTTCTCGGCGTTGCCAATGCAGAGACAGATCGACTGACGCGGCTCGTCAACGATGTCCTCGATCTTTCAAGGCTTGAATCCCATCCCAGCGTTCAGTTTTCTGAACTCGATCTCAGGCCTGGTCTGGAGCAAACCCTACGCAGCTATCAACTTAATGCATCCGACAAACAGGTCGAGCTAGATCTCGAGGCATCGATCGATCTGCCAGACATTCTTGGCAATTGGGACTTACTTCTTCAGGTCCTGGATAATCTCGTTGGAAATGCTCTCAAGTTCAGCCGAAGTGGCAGCCGCATCGTGTTGAGGGCCTACACCTGGCCTGATAGTTGCGTGATGGGACCGCTTCCTGAAGATTCGCTTAAAGCACCGCAATGTGAAATGGTTTCACCTCTTCCGAAATTGCGCGTGGAAGTGAGTGACACTGGTTATGGGATCAGCGAAGACAAACAACAACGAATTTTCGAACGGTTTTACCGCGTAGAAAATGCCGTCCATACGGAGGTAGGGACAGGGCTTGGCCTCTCTATCGTGAGGGGAATTTTAGAAAAACACAGCAGCGTGATTCGCATGGCGAGCGAACCAGATGTGGGCACAACATTTTGGTTTGACCTACCGCTAGCCCAATCCGACCAAGACGAAATCAAACTGCAAGCTGAGCGACAAAGTCGCTACGAGCAAGACGAAGCAGAACTGAGTTGATACGTTTCTGTATGAATTCAGCATCAACAAGGCTCGTTTAATCCTCAATGATTGAAATCTACTCTGGAGCCACTCCACGAGCGATACGCGACAATTCACTTCGCTCATCCATCGTCACGCGATGCGGAACGCCACTAATAATTCTTTCAAAGTTCGAGAATGAATCCTTAATTTGGGGACCATTACCGGTGATCAAGAATTCACGAATTCCGCGATCATGCCAAGATCCACGCATTTTGAAGACATTGAGAGCGCGAGCCATCTCACCACGAATTTCTACATATTGAAGCAACAAAATCGTGTCAGTGATGGTAGAAATGTGCGAGTCTGTAATTGAATGACTTCCCATAAATTCTTCCGACGTATTCGTAAAGAATCCCGCGATTTCCTCCTGTTTGGCATATCCAGTCACCCCGATCACAAACTGCCTAAAGGCGTTATGGCTAACACCACGTGCGAGCGCTGATAGGGAGTCAATCGCCATGCGCGTGGGCTTGAATTGACTAATTTCAGTTTTAATAATCTGGAGGTGATCTTCCAAACCAGTCGATTCTGGGTAAGCGCAGATGATCTTCAGCAAGCCATCTTGCTCCATCTGCTCAAAATCAATGCCCCAACTCGTGCCATTGCGTAGCAACTGAGCACGCGATTCTTCATAAGCAAATAAAATCGCACGCTCTTTATTACTGCATGCGTCTTCAATAAATTTGGAGACCAGCAGCGTTTTACCGGTACCAGTTGCTCCGGTCGCAAGAATGATCGAATCCTTGAAATACCCGCCACCACACATCTCATCCAGCCGCGGCACGCCCGAACTCACACGCACATTGGATGAACGCTGCGTCAGCCTCATCGCGCCAAGAGGGAAGATGCTGATCCCATGGGCACCCATCGTGAACGGAAACTCCCCCTTCATATGGGTGGTACCTCGCAACTTGAGAATCTCAACGGTGCGCCGTCGGCGCTCGCCCTCCAGCACATTGCGCAGGATCACAACATTGTCAGACACAAACTCTTCAACGCCATACCGCGCGATGGGCCCATATTCGTCGATGCGCTCAGTGGTCATCACAGTGGTGACACCGATCTCCTTCAGCCGGGCGATGAGACGAAAGATCTCCCGGCGCACAACAAACACGGCGTCGTACTGCTGAAAGACCGCCGTAATCGAATCGATTGCCACCCTTTTGGCTTTGTACTTTCGGATGGCGTAATTAATTCTTTCAATCAGTCCAGACAGATCGAAGCTTCCCGCCACATCCTGACCATCTGGATCCGGTGAGGCATCAAGAATAAAGAGCTTGTCTTGCTCGACCATCTCCTGCAAGTTCCAGCCAAAACTTGCTGCGTTACGCAAAATATCGAGCGGCGACTCCTCAAACGTGACAAAAATCCCCGGCTCATCGTAATGCGCAATTCCGTTATGGAGGAAATGCAAGGAAAAAACTGTTTTACCCGTTCCGGACGTTCCGCTAATCAGGGTGCTGCGTCCAACTGGCAAGCCGCCATGACACACATCATCAAAGCCCTCGATTCCAGTCGGAAGCTTCTGGACCTGCATCTGAGAAGAACCACTTGAGCTAGAAATCTGCATAACCGCGACCTTGCTCTTCAACGTTAATAAGGGAAATCCTTCGCATCCGCTAGATCACCCTGTGACTTAAGAATCTGCTTCCGGGATGTCCGGGTCTTCCAACGCATCCATCAGCGAAGAGCCATGGCTGTTGTCAACAAGCTCGTCGTAAAGAAGATCGAGTCCGATCAGCACCCGTTCGCGATCAGAAAGGTCTCCAATAATCCGACGCACAGGGGGCGGAAGAATTTTGGACAACGTGGGTGTAGCCAGAATTTTGTCCTCTTCTGCAAGCTGAGGATTTTTCAAGACATCAATGACCTTCAAGGCGTAAACACCTTTGAATTCAGTTTCAAGGATATTTCGAAGCGTTTTGAGTGCACGCATCGAATTCGGCGTGTTCCCAGCTACATAGAGCTTGAGGATGTAAGTCTTCCGGGGGCTCACAAGGTCACCTCCGAATCCTGAAGCTGGCGACGCTGAGATCCTGAGGGAACCAAGGGAATATCTCCAGGGACCGAACGTCGGTACATTTCGCAAAGGTGAGCCATGACGTCCAGCAGTGCAAGGCGGTAATCCTGAAGGAAGTCGTCTTTATGTCCTTCAAGTCTGAGTTGTTTCCAAAAGTCGTCAATCAGATTCATATGGATCTCAACGGTTTGGGTAATGGGCAAGTCGCCAAAAAAAGCGGTATTGACAAAACTCTCTAAAGCCTGGTTGGCCGCCGCGGGGTCACGGAAATAACCAATCAATAAATCTCGGTAGGTGCGCTGCAGCGACTGCAGCAACTCACGCTGTTCATGGGGCGGAAGATTGGCCAAGAATCGAGAGGGATCGCGCTTGTAGAAGACCCCGAGGTAACCCAGCCTTTCCTGCAAACGACTGGACAACTTCCAGGCACTGCCCTCGGGCTGACCACCAACCTGATCCGATTCAGCGGATCCATCTTCAGGGCGAATATCTTTCTGCCCGTGACGCAGAAACCGTGAAATCGCTGCGTCAACGTTGTAGCCCAGCTGCTCGAGCTGGTCGCCTGGCAGGTGGACTTCTTCGGGGTGGTAATCGACACGCCCCATCAATTCGCCCACCACAACGGCAGGAAAGAGCAAGCCACGAGCCAATAAGTCCTCTCGTGTCTCCTCTTCCAGAAGAGATTGTTCAATCACAACGGCATCAACAGCCTCCCGTTGTCGCTCCAAAGCGGAAACGACATCGACGGCAGAATCCTCAAGTCCAAGGTCAACCCTGGTGTAGCGATTGCCAGGCAACCACTGACAGCAAGCCGATTCAAGCTCAGGCGACCTCAACAAGAACGCAATCGTGAGTGCCGGCCTGCTCATCCAAAACGAAAAGTGATCAATTGAATCTTGACGAAAGAGAGCACGAAGGTCGAAGATCTTTGTTTGTCTTTCGATTGCGGCACAGGCCAAATCGGCGGCTTTCAAGTCTCCGAGCCTGTTCGCGTCCTGTAGCCCATGGCAGAAACCAGTAGCACCAGCTCACAAACCACTCCAGAGACAGGCTCATACGCCATTATCGAAGCCTCTGGGCAGCAATTTTGGGTGCAACCCAACCGTTATTACGATCTCGACCGTCTGCATGCAGACGTCGACGCCAAGATCACCCTCGACAAGGTGCTCCTCGTCAAGAACGGTGACGTCGCCACCGTTGGCAAGCCGTACGTCCAGGGCGCCAGAGTGGAGCTCAAAGTGATGGCCCACCGTCGCGGTCAGAAAGTGATCGTTTATAAAATGCGCCCCAAAAAGAAGACACGCCGTAAGAATGGTCATAGACAGGAGCTCACACGAGTGATGGTCGAATCCATTTCCGTCGGCGGCAATGCCATCAGCTGATTGCTTCAACCAGCTTCCCCTTCACCACCTCTTTGATTTCCCATGGCCCACAAGAAAGGCACAGGCTCAACCCGTAACGGACGCGACTCCAATTCCAAGCGCCTCGGCGTGAAGGCCTACGGCGGCGAGAGCGTAACGGCTGGTTCGATTCTGATCCGCCAACGCGGCACCTCTGTCATGCCAGGCGTCAACGTTGGTCGTGGAAAGGACGACACCTTGTTTGCCTTGACCGACGGGATTGTCAAGTTTGAGTCGATCCGCCGCGGACTCCGCAATCGCAAGCGCATCACCGTTGCAGCAGCAGCTCAATAGAACAAACAGACCAAGCAGCGTCTTCAACAATAAAAGCCGATTCATAGAAGAGCCGTGATCTTTTCCGAGATCATTGCTCTTTTTTTATTGCAATCATCCAAACAATAATTTCCAATCTGCAGCCGCGGCAAAACTCACCATTAAGGCAATCAATGTAAAGATGGAAGCCACTTGTTTTGAGCGACAGTTGACCCCCTTGATGACTCAAAGATATTCATATCAACCATGGCAGAAAATTCAAAAAGTCGTCAAAAGCATGATTAGCAGACAACCAACTCACACGTCGACAACCAGTTCCATTCAAAAACGGAAACAGCTTCTAAATAATTGCTGGTGAGCTCATCAAAGGGAACTCTGTTCGCATCCCGCATCTCTTGCTGATTCCTGCAGAAAAAGCTCCAAGCTTGAGGTCAATACCCAATGTCCACATCAAGCCAGATCTCTATCCGAGCCAAACCATTGGCCAAAGGGAAGCCCATCCATTATCAACCAGCTTTCCGCAAGCCCACACAGCACCTTTGCAATTTATGCCTGACAAAAGGCTAAGGAAAAGAGATTAAATTATGGTTTCATTAAACCATAGACAATCAAGAAGCTAAATTGGCTTCTTCAAATATACTGAGACATGGGCAAATATCTTTACATCCATCGAATCGTCCTAGGCCTAAGGACCGATAATCTCAGCCAACAAAGGGGCATGACTTCACACAAATAATTTTCCAATTTTTCGTTGAGCCTGATATGACACTCAACGACTAACAGAATCCGACATCAGAGAAAGAAGCCTGGTCAGCTTTAGCGTGCTATTACAACCACACCCAGCAGGCTTTAGAGAAAGCAGAAACCACTCAAGACAAGCCATGATTATCAACTTAAGCCCAGGAGTCAACAAGCCACTTTGATCGCCTATCAATCAATTCAATCAAATGAACGCCATGCTTATCACAAAACCCAGGAAGACATTGCCTCAAAACATGGCCGATCGACAAAGGCTTTGTACAGCAAAGAAGCTTGAGCGGATCGCCCAACCAGTCCTCGCTTGCTTTTTATACAACCTGTGGCCTCCCTCTTCAAGGTACATATAGGCATTAAATCATAGTATTTAGAGGGATTCGAAATTCCCCGAAGAAGATCCCTTCGAGTAAGTCTACATAAACAGGAACAGACTTCATGATCGATCACTAAGCCAATCGATTGGCGTAAATCCTCAAGAGCATGACTGGCCTGGCATTCTTCAAATTCATCAAGCAACATTACTCGCCTAATATATATACAGTTGCAGAGTATGATTCAGAATGTTTCTCCCATGAGTCACCTGGATTTGAACGAAAAGCATTAAGACCACCAAGACTATTATCGGTCATATTGAAACCATCGCAATATTCATGAGGACAACTTGCTTTCCATATTGGTGTTATCCAATTAAAATCGACGGACCAACCTGTGCCCCACCCCTCAAGCAAAAGAGGCTTTGATGCACCAATCTAGGCCATAGCCATACAAGAAGATCTTTCATGCGCCATTGAATAACTACCTTCACCAGTTTCAAACAGAGTGATTCTTGTAAATTGACCATATCCCCGAAGAGTCTCAGGCAATCGCAATGGATCTGCATAGAGAAGTTTTACTTTGATGGCATACTTTTTCTATGCAAATTAGAGACAAGAACACTCATTTTGCCTGCTTTATCAACGCCCCTTAAGGACTCTCTTTAAACGCCTTAAAACAAAGACTTTGAAAAGAATTGCAATTTTCAAATCCATAACGCAAAGCGTTGTGCTGCTTAGCGCGTTTCTTCAGACCTCAAGGAACATGTGGATTAAAGTAAGATTTTTTAACTTGCTCTAGGCATATACTCTTAATTAAATCAAGCGCATTCATACCAAAGGTCGATCTACATGCCTGGCCCAGAGATTCTTGCTCCCTGAGGTTTTTTCAGGGACCTTAGAATGCAATCACTGTGCAAGCTAGGGGGTAACACTTAGTGGTGTATAGACCCTTGTGGTGATTAACAATGGGTGAAAGACCTCAAGAAAATGCGATTGCAATGTACGAAAAAAGCAATCAACAAGATCAGGGGCATCAAAGTGAAAAGGATATTCGCCGCTGTGACCTTTAAAGAAGTACCAGTTTAATAAAACTCGTGCATCCTCACTCATGAGTGCATGAAATTGCATGAGCTGATCCGACGGATCAGGGAGGTGCTCCAATACATCAAGACAAACGACCGTATCGAAACGTTGGTCAGTGAGATCTGAAAGATCACGATGCATCGACATCTTGTGTTCCAGTCCAAGAGCCACAGCCCTGGACCAAACGAACGCCCTGTTCTGTGGATTCAGATCAACGAAATGAACCCGATCAACAGCGTCCAATGCCGCTGCAGCCAGAGCGTGGGTGCCGATCCCTCCTCCAAAATCAAGAACGGTGCCTCGAGCGAAATCCTCCTGCAAACGCAGCGTGTCCGCGATGTAATCAGAACTGCTGAGATGCCAAGCCGCCAACTCAAAGAGATGCCCCGTCCCTACGGTGCTTTCATAAAACTCCGAAGCTTGATCCGCTTGAAAAGCACCCGGATGGAGTGCGGCTAAATCATCCTTGCCATCGGGTAATCGCTGGTCAACCTGCTCCAGCGTGAGCTGAAGGTGTTCAGCCAAATGGGCACGAACAGAAAAGCCGCTATCCAAGAAGGTCTCGATGTCCACGCGGGGAGAATTGCTGAGACGTTGCATCTTCTGCCGGTCAGACAGCGTCAATTTACGTGCAGACCGGATGCCACATTCAGAACAACTGCCGTTGAAACCCCTTGGATGCACCACTTGGCTTCGTGGTGATCGACAAGCCATCAGGTCTCACCTCCCATGCCTGCGTGAGCCGGATGCGTCGCGTGCTCAAAACCAAAAGAGTGGGGCATGGAGGCACGCTTGACCCTGCAGTGACTGGCGTGCTGCCCATTGCCGTGGGCCAGGCCACCCGACTGCTTCCCTACCTGCCAGGAGAGAAAACCTATCGGGGTGTGATCCAGCTGGGGACCAGCACGAACACCGATGATCTTCAGGGAGAGGTCGTTGCGGTTCAAAACTGGCCGCGATTGAGTCTGGAGGACATCGATCAGGCGCTCGATCCGTTCCGCGGCAGCATCGCGCAGCGCCCTCCACAGGTTTCGGCGGTTCACGTGAACGGTGAACGCGCTTATGCCAGGGCCCGCCGCGGTGAAGTGATGGACTTACCTGCCCGCAGTGTGACCATCCACACACTTTCACTTGAGCATTGGGATTCAGAGCAAGGAAAGCTCACTGTTGAGGTGCACTGCTCCGCTGGCACCTACATCCGTTCCTTGGCAAGAGATCTTGGCCAGTCGCTCGGATGTGGCGGCTGCCTCAACTGGCTGAGGCGCACCCAAGCGCTGGGATTCGTAGAAGCCCATGCCATCGCACTCCCAGTGCATCCCAATGAACAGAACACTTCAGGGCTGGAGCCGCTCACCCTCATTCCTCCCCAACTCGCCTTAACGCACCTCCCCACACGAACACTCTCCGAAGGCGAGCGGGACGACTGGAGCTGCGGACGCGCGATTCCCCATCAAAATGGAACCGGGGCCACCGTGGTTCTCAGTTCAGACGACATCATGCTGGGAATCGGACTCGCCAACAGCGAAGACCAGCTCAGACCCAAGGTCGTGTTTGAAGCGCGCGGCTGATCCCTCTCCTGCTCCCTATGGCTGGCCACAGCAAATGGTCTCAAATCAAACGCACCAAGGCGGTGGTGGATGGAAAGCGAGGTGCGCTTTTTACCAGGCTTGGTCGAGAGATCACCGTCGCAGCGCGCAACGGAGCTGACCCAAACGGCAATTTTCAACTACGAACGGCGATCACGAAAGCGCGCTCGGCAGGTCTACCAGCAGGCAACATTGAACGCGCGATAACCAAAGGATCGGGCCAAGGAGAGGCCACTTCCAGCCTGGAATTGATTCGCTACGAGGGGTATGGCCCTGAAGGCATGGCTGTCCTTGTGGAAGCATTCAGCGACAACCGAAACCGCACGGCGGCCGAGGTTCGTCTGGCCTTTAGCAAACACGGTGGAAAACTCGGAGAGACCGGATGCGTGAGTTATCTCTTTCAGCATCGCAGCGAGGTGCGACTGGAGGGACATTGCGAAGAAGAGCCTCTGCTAGAAGCCCTTCTCGAACTCGATGCAGAGGGATATGTGTGGCAAAGCGATGGCAACACCATGGTTCATGGTGGCTTCGAAGCCCTCGAACAACTTCAACAGGGGCTCCAGGATCGAGGCTGGTCCGTGATCGATTGGGAGCACTGCTGGCACCCCTTGGCGCTTGTGGAGATCCAAGACCAACACCTTGCAGAAACGTGCCAACGTTTACAAGAAGCCTTGGAGGCCCTGGATGATGTCTGCAGCGTGAGCACCAATCTTGGGACTGCCGAATTCACTGAACATTGACGCAGCAAGACAGTCATTTCGTTTTTTGATGACCTCCAGCCCCTGCAGAGCCATGGATAAATGAGCGCCAGACAATTCAATAACCCCACGCATGAGTGCAGGGTATGAGGGCCATCAAGATTTAATCAGAAACCTCGATACATATTTTGGGAGGCATAGTTTGGCTTAGGCAGAAATGGTCCTGAAGAAGCTCCCCATTTCACAGCACTATCGAGATCGTAGACAAAAGGCTTAGGGATCTTGATCTCTTTCACTTTCAGTTCCGGCTTGAGAATTTTTGCGAATTTGTTTTCAACACCTCCACCTGCCATTATTTGCAGCTGATCGAGGCTGAGTTCAGCGTTATTCATTGATTTGTATTGGTTGAGTGAGGCGAAGAGGGTGACACCTCTCCGATGCACACACCATCCCACCGATCCATGGCTGCAGTCACGAGCTAGATCATCTCGACCCGTGATCTTGGCCAAAGGATCTCACAACAACCAAAAGCCAGCACTACTACAACGACCAATGCCCCTTAACCAATAGGCCCATTCTGATTTCTCAGCATTGAAGAAACATTAGGTGTCTGTTTTACTCACAGCCTCGTCATAGGCATCAAATCTCACCAAATCCTTCAGTTCAGAAAAACTGAGCATGTTGTCTGGTGTTTTTCCGTTCTGAAGATCCGTCACCGCTTGCCGCATGGCGTACGCGGCGGATGCAAGCAGGGTGAGGGGATAGGCCACTAAATGAAACCCCATGGCGCCGAGTTGTTCGGGCAATAGCAAGGGCGTCACCCCTCCCTCCAACATGTTCGCCATGCGCTTTCCCGGTACCTCGCTGCAAAAGCGAAGCATCTCTTCGTCTGAACGTGGCGCCTCAAAAAAAAGCACGTCAGCACCAAGATCAGCAAATGCTTTTAATCTCCAAAGCGCTTCATCAAGTGCACGCTCCTCGCCAAAGCGTTCCGCAAAAGCCGATCGCGCATCCGTTCTCGCCACGATCACGAGATCGGCTCCCTGGCGGCGGGCATCAACCGCAGCGCTGATGCGCTCGATCGCGAGATCACGCGGGACTACCTCCTTCACCCCCGTATGCCCACAGCGCTTGGGAGAGACCTGATCTTCAAGCATAATCCCAGCAAACCCTGCCTGCTTGAACTGATACATGGTGCGCTGCACATTGGCCGCATTGCCATGGCCTGTATCACCATCACCGATCACTGGAATCGAAACGGCATCACAAAGAGCACGACCCTGATCCAGCATTTCTGTGACCGTGAGCAGACCCGTATCAGGCAAACCAGCACGGGCTGCAGCCACCGAAAAGCCACTCATGAACGTGAGCGGACAGCCCGCTTGTTCCACAATCCTTGCCGATAGGGCATCAAAGCAACAGGGCATGACATGGCAGGCTTCTTGTGACAACAACGCCCGTAAATCCGCGCTGGTTCCTGTTGCTGAGGTCACCGTTCAAACTCCTCAATATGGATGGTTGGGCAATGGAAAGAATCAAAGCAAGGCCATGAATACTGGTTAGTTTCACTGTCATCACCAATCTTGCACAAGACTCATTCCGCTGACGTCATCTAGATTGAGATTTGGATCATCACCGCAAAGATTGGAGCAATCCATTAAAAAGCTGAAATAGCAAAGATTTTCTTACTTTTCACAAACAAGTTTAAATCCATCTGCAAAATGTTGCTGAGTCAGAAATTCTTATCAGGATTTGCTCTTCAGGCAACGCTTCTTGGTGCATGATCGAGGAGATGGATTGTAGCCAATACTTAGACCCAAGACAAACGTTTACGAGTGGCTTGAAAAAGTCTGATTTTGATTTTCCTCATCAAACTGCTGTTGGACTAGCGACTCTTTCCCTGAGATCAATCGCCAACTCCTTTGCTCCATTCAGCGAGCAAGCAAGAAGCTTCAATCACTGAATCAGCCAAAGAATTGCTTTGCCTATGAGAGAAGGCGAAACAGCAATTGAACGCCCTTGGGCCAATTCCAATATGGCTGCATTTTGAAAAGAAGATACTTACAAATCAAGATTTTTAAATCTCCATTCCAAAGCGAATAAAACCTGAAAAGCCTACAAACATAGCGTGGGCTTAGCCATCTCACCAACGGATACAAGCTCTATCGATTCACCATCTGCGAACGGCTTCTTTCCCGCATGCCCCTTGCACGGTTGTTGTGACTGCCATAGATGATCGTGCCAACAACCCAGGCACGCAAGCCAAGCCTCAACGCATCAAAAGCCAGACAGCAAGACCACCGATTCCTACACCCTTAAAGAACTGAGCCCAAGTCAGCCCATAGGTATCAAGCTGGAATGACCTCATCATCCAATTGAGAAGCTCTTTGTGCTTGCGAATCAAAAGGGGACTATCCGCCGTATTCAGCTGCTGAATTTGCTTGAGCTTTATCTCACCAAGCTTTGCCACGAACCCTTTCAACAAAGAATCACAATCTTAAAGCCATCGAGGTGATAGCAAGCTGTTGAGCGGCATGATTCCATCGCACCCTTCGCACGCCAAGCAATCAGTCGATTCGCATGCCGCGACATCGAAATCAAAATATCGGGACGAATCCACAAAAAAAATCATCAAAAAAGCACGAGCAGCCTAACATTTATAGTAACGCATACAACGAAAGTCAAATCAATGCCTGATGCAAGCTTACTTTTACCCACAACCATAGAATAACACCTTTTCAGGTAGAAAAACTTCACTCTGGTTCTTTTATGTGTTGACCGCGACAACACTTTGGTGCAGCCAACACCACTTACTCGCGGCCGATGGAGGTGCACAATCGCTGGCCACCATCCCGCTTGACACCTATTCAGCAGAAGCATCAGGAAGCGTTATTGGGATATTTACACTTTGGGGTCTATCACAATTAGTCATCGGAATCATCTATCTTGCGGCATGCTTGAGATACAAAGCACTCATACCTCTTTTATATGCCCTTGGCAGCATTGAATACGGAGTAAGAGCTTTTTATATTGGCCACTACAAACCAATTAAGACAATGGGTGAAGCCCCAGGAGCCATCATCAATATACCTTTAATGATCATCCTCATCGCCATGCTATTGCTGTCCTTATGGAGAAAGGATCATCCAGAGCGACAGCAATCTTATTAACTATTCAAAGTAAAAATGAATCCATGGGCCTTCATAACCCCAGGACCATGGCCATATCCCGGAGTTTGGGTGGCCGACTCCAATCGCAACAGATAGGAGCATTTCAGCACCAGTCATTGATCAGAGCCCATCTTGATGAAAACAATTACACCCTTCATCACAATCTTCTTGAGGTGAGACCACAGTTTTCACCAAGCAGGAATTGAGTGGCAATCTTGAAACGCAACAGAGGATTCAAAGACCTCCTACAAGACCTCTTCACGAGACAATAACAAAACCAAACGAAGGACAATTGTGCTCTCTAGCCCCACAAAAGCGCCAGAAAGGCTAATTTTTTTAGATCAAATCAAAGCAATTATGCTAGCCCTAGTGATCGCCAGTCATACGATATTTGTAGGAATACTTTTCACAACAGACACGAGACAAATGATCGCATCATGACCTATTTACGAGGCAGCGAGCAATTGGTTTGGCTGGATCTGCAACACATTTTACATGAACATCCTAATCCTGATCTCAGGCTACCTATTGGCAAATTCAGTGCATAAACGAGGGGTCAGATGCTTTGCCAAGCACCGCCTTCTTCGCCTTGGAATCCCTCTGATTATTGCAATTTTGATACTTAATAACATAACGCCTTTAGCCGGTCTCGCCATCCCAAACAGCACCATATTTGCGCAAGAAATCAACACTCTTCCACTGAATAGAATTGGGCCTCAATGGTTTCTTGTAATACTCATTTTATTGAATGCAATGTACTGCTGCTGAACCTTCATTCGAAAAGCCGATTTTCAGTTAAGAACACACAACCGTTACCAGGCTGGCGTTCCTGGCTGATGAGTGCTGTAATTATTGGGACACTAGAGATCATACTGGGACACTTCACAGGATTCTGGTCAAACTTAAAAAATCCCATTTAGATGGTCTTGGCTATCAGGGAATGCACCTTTGGAGTGATTACTTTTTATTCTTTTTGGGATGCAAAGCAGCATCGCATCAATGGTTAGAACGTATGAACAATCGGCACGCATTGCGATGGCTACAACTTTCATTACTGATCACACTGGTACTCATGGCTGCAAACCACGCACCATTTCAAGTCCCCCTTAACGAGACAGACTCGCAAACGTTTACGCCAATCATGGAATTTTTAACACCACTCATTGGCTGGGGATATATGGCCGCAATTTTAGCTTGGAGTCAAGACCACCAACAGCCAGAACAGCATTGGCTTGTCAAGGCAGGCAAGGATAGTTTTGGCGCCTATTTAATCCACATACCACTCCTCGCAGGAACCATGCTCACCTCCTATTCTCTGGGGGAAGAAACATCTGGTTGCTTGGATTAGGATCAACAACAATGGCGATTTTTATCATTTTTAGCAAGCCATCAATTGCGCCGAATTCCTGCCATTAAGGGCATCGTGTGACAAAATATACCGAAAGAAGGCTGAACCATCAGGTGCAAAACGCAGCAAGATGCCAATTCATTGTGTATCAAAAGCCACATGACTTTTTGAGGAGTCGTGCAGAATAGACAATTAACGAAAACGTTCATGACATTTTTAATGCATTGGTCATTTAAAACTGGTTATCACGCCATTGCCGCTAAAAAGTTTTTATCCACAGGGGCTCCATTCCCTGAATGCAAATCATGGAAGCGGTTTCACGGTCCTGGCTCAGTAGAAGGCTGGATTTTGGTGGAAGCAGATAATGCTGATGCCTGCTACGAACACGCTGCCGAATGGGCCGAGTGCTTGGATTGGGAAGTGACCCCCGTTCTTACGGACGATCAGGCAGCTCCCTTCATGGCCAAGGTTTACAGCTGATTTCAACCGTAAGAAGGAACGCTCGCCACCAGCAAATTTTTCGTTGTGTGGCTTCCATTCCTTCCGAAGCGCCACCTCTTGATAGGGTTCGCATGATTGGAATGCTATCCAATACAAACTCTGAACACACCTATCAAGAAGAGCACAACCGCTGAGCCAATCCACAAATGCGAGCCAGTACAAAAAAATTCTCTAGCCTATCGAGATATATTGGTAAGAAAGGATCAAGGATGACCGCGAACCTATCAAGAACATTCTTACGAAATAAGGCAATCAAAAATCTTTTCATTACCTTATCTTTCGTCTTTACAACATCAATCTTGTGGCCATCATTCGCAAACAGCGATGAGGGGCACTCATCAAGCCATGGAGTCAAGGTTGAGGTATTAGCAAACTCCACTAAAATGTGGAATGGGATCGTGTTACCCAGCTATCCCAAGGGACAGCCCAATATCAAAATACTTCGGATCCAAGTGTCAAGTGGAGTGACATTACCCTGGCACTACCATCCTGTGATCAATGCCGCCGTCATTCTCCAGGGAACACTAGAGCTCAAATTAAAAGATGGCACTAAAAAGACTTACCAACAAGGCGATGCTCTCATAGAAGTTGTCAACACGATTCACGAAGGCAAAGCATTAGGAGCAACCGATGTAGATCTGATTGTATTTTATGCGGGAGAGAAAGATGTGCCAACCACAGTTCTCATCGATCCTCAAAACAATCAGTAGCAGTATGAACCTGCCTCCGCGTCGATAAAAATGCTAACGATGCAAAGGGAAAAAGAAAGAAGCACTCGCCTACAATAAAAACATCAAGAGAAGAAACCTATTGAATGGCTTCAGCTGATGGCAAAGCTTGCTCATTCACTACACTCCTTCTCATCCGCTTTCAAATGTTCGAGCAAATAGGAGTACCAGTTACAATACGCAACAGCATCCTCCTTCGTGATTTCATTAGCCTCTATTGCTGCAAGTAGTCGATATGCAGCTGCTCGTTGTTTTTGATCCAATGCCCATTACCCCCCGATCATCGAAAGGGAGTGAAGCAAAGTTGGCGCAGGCATCTCAGATACGAACTTCGAGAAAGAGATCTTCGTTTGACAATAGTTGGGCTCACATTTAAACGGAGAAGACATTAATTCAACAAGCTCTCTCCGCTCTTTCTTCATAGCAAATACTGGCAATTCAGGCATCAATGTTGGTTCTGAGTGATGAGATCACTATCGCCCACACACATTCAAAAGAACTCCCCCAAACGGGTGATCGTAGACATCGAATGAATCACCTATTCAGGGGAGACAGAAGGTTGGATGCACCCAGCACGGCATCGCCCATCGCGATGAAATTCCATAAAGGGCATCAGGAGCAGGCAATTGAGACCACTAAACTTGCTATGAGCTCAACGCAGAATCTATTCACATTGGAGAGACCCATGAAAATAAGACAACGAATACCGCCTAAGCTAAGTAATCTGATCGACAAAATCAGACGAAGGATTGCCTACGTCCCAGCCGTGAGCGATACGATTTCATCCATGAAAGATCTTGGAATCGACCTGAAAGAGGACAAAAAAACAACGAGTGAAAGGCCTCTAGGGAAACCAATGATCAGGATCATGGATTCCGCCTTGGTCTTGCCCTCGTGATTCCTGGTTTCTATGCGTCAATCTCGACGCTCCAACCCCCCAGCCCCTTGCAGTGACTTGAGAAACCAACAGTCACAACCACCATGCCCTGTTTGGCCAAGAGGGTGTTCCATCTGGAGGAATCCCCAAGCCCGATACAGCTGTTGAGCAGCAACCATTCCAGAAAGCGTTTCGAGATACATCCAGCGATAGCCCATCACACGAGCCTGTTCCAACAAGCTCCCCATTAGGCGCCAACCAACACCCTTTCCTCTCGCTGACGGAGCTAAATACATCTTCTGCAATTCGCAAGTAGCCTCCACACCCCTTAGGGGTCCTATTCCGGCTCCGCCAAGAACATTGGTGCCCTCCACTGCAACGAAATAAAGACATCCAGGGGCGTCGTAGGTCTTGCTCATTGCATCGAGCTCTGGATCTTGCCAAGCAAAACCAGGGCGATCAGCACCAAACTCAACAAGTGCCGACCGAATCACTTTGGCCAACGCTATGTCGTCCGACGGGTGTAATGGGCGAAGCTTGATGACAAGCCCTTCACTCAAAAGGATGACCTCCAAATCGAGAGACCTGTTCGAAGTTCAATCGAGACAACCCCAGTGAACTGGATCTGATGAGAGACATCGTCAGCAACCAAAGCGTGCAAAGGAACTCAACATCAACATTAATCAAATCAGCCAAAGAGCAAGAAAATCAATCATGAATCCTATGCATTCAGCAGCTTTGATATGACAAGTGCCTCCAACGCAACAACAGGTGGGGCGCTAAGCCATAGCGGTGTTCATGCTAGATTCAAGAAAATATTACCAACATGCTAGATATTTTACCTGGATATTATATTGTTTTCTTGGCACTAGGACTAGCAGCCGTTCTCGTGGTCTTTTTTTATTCCTTTACTCGAAATTCCAACTATGAAGTGCAACAGCGAGCCAAAAAAATCCAAGAGAAGAGGCAAAAAACATCAAAGCCTAACGATGAATAGCCTCTAACACATCTGCCAAGTGTTGTGCTTACAGTTTCAAGTCTCTGCTTTTTTGCCAAGGGAGATCGAAACCAAGCGTAAACGAGCAATCTTGGCATTGAATCAACTAATTACTTTCAATGCAGATTTTGCGTGCTCTGCACGAATAGTCATTCACAAAAACATGCTGATCAATCCCATTTGCCCCAAAACCATTCATTATCAGACATTGGCGCAATATAGCCTCAACAAAAAGTTGTTCGTAGCGTGCATCAGCGAAGCAATCTCTTTAGTTTTTTCCAAAAAAACTCTCAGCCAAGATGTTCAATTCAAGAGAGCAAAGCAGAATCACTTCAAGCTGGAAACGGATTGTCGCCGTAGGAGTGGAGGGCTTTGCAAGTGGTCTTCCACTGATGTCAGTTAGCACGCTGCTTCAGGGATGGCTAACCGCTAATGGGATTCCGATTGCAACGATTGGGCTTCTAGGACTCACAGAACTGCCCTACACCCTCAAATTGTTTTGGGCGCCCCTGATGGACCACTGGGCCATCCCATGGCCAGACCGGCGCCGAGGATGGATCGCCCTCCTACAGCTAATGATCGGCATTGGCTTGGTGAGTTTCGCCCGTTTCGGGGCAACAATTTCAACAAATGAGATTATCGCGATCGGCGTTGCTGCTTTTGTGATTGCGATATTGAGCGCATCTCAAGATGTTGTCGTTGATGCCTATCGGACGGACCTGCTAGCTCCACCCGAACGGGGCGGAGGTGCGGCATCAGCAACACTCGGTTACCGAGGCGCCATGTTGTTTATTGGCGCCGGCTGCTTCGTGATCGCGGGCCAATTTGGCTGGCAAACATCCTTCATCACGGCTGGAAGCGCCATGTTGGTGATTGCGCCCATCACCCTAGCTGCTCCAATACTCCCTGCAATCCAAAACCCGGTTCCAACCCTCAGGGGAGCCGTTCTTGGACCTTCCCGTGAATTCATCACTCGGACAGGCCGAAAGCGGGGCGTTCTGATTTTGCTCCTTGTGATGCTGTATCGCTGGCCCGATGGGCTTCTGGGTTTGATGGCCGTTCCATTCCTGATCCAAAGCGGGTTCTCTCCAGAAACGATTGGCACGGTTCAGGGAGGCTGGGGCATTGGCGCTGCAATCGCTGGCACTGCGGTCGGTGGACTCTTTTTTTCCAAGCTAGGGCTCAATCGTGCTCTATGGGTCTATGGCGTGATCGGGGCCTTCAGCAACCTCGCCTACTGGGCACTAGCTCGATTTGGAGGCGGCTTCAAAGGTCTTCTGGTCGCTGTGAGCGTAGAGAACTTCTGTAGCGGAATGATGGTGAGTGCCTTTTTAGCACTGCTGATGAGTTTATGTAATCCTCGCTTTTCTGCCGCTCAATATGCACTTTTATCTGGAATTTATGCCCTCAGCCGATCACTCTTGTCCACGCCTGGAGGCGTGATTGCAAGTCAGGTGGGCTGGAGTACGTTTTTTGCTCTCACGATGGCAGCGGCGGTTCCATCTCTACTCTTGTTGTGCGTGTTGGCTCCATGGAAAGAACGCTTGCCCCGCGGTGCATTCGACCTCAGTCGAGACGCGGCCTAACACCACTTGATCGTTTAAAGGAGAGCAACAAGCAAGCCACTTTCAGTCTCGTCGGTTTTGGTTCTAGTGGCAATGCGCGATTGCACCGATGCGCTGTCCACCCGTCTAAGCCACACTTTGTGTATCGAAATCGGAGGAGCCATGACGGCCGACACTCCACCTGAGCAGATCACAGAAGCAGCCTGACCACTTGGCCCCTGCTCCAACAGTTTTTTCACCCAACGGCGAGTTCCGTCCTTCGGTAGGCAATCTCTTGAGCGCCACGTCGATCGACACTCCATCTGCACCGAACCAGGTGCCCTAAGGAGTTCAAACACTCACCACTTAGGAACCAGGCCCCAGGCGCCGAACGCCAGACGCTTCGCACTCCTCTTTCCGTTCACTGTTGTCGTTTCGAGGTTCACACTTCTCCGATACAGGTTCACTGGAT
>Ga0208543_1000007_pt1 | contig 69803 bp, 74 predicted proteins | sample DEB08_DNA_14_FD_185497 | JGI IMG/M metagenome (GOLD analysis project Ga0208543, IMG submission 185497) | Aqueous microbial communities from the Delaware River and Bay under freshwater to marine salinity gradient to study organic matter... | ecosystem: Environmental > Aquatic > Marine > Coastal ...
CTCCAGGGGCGTACGCCCCTGGAGGCAGCTCAACCAGGAGCTGCAGCATGATCACGACCACCCACTCTCATAAGCACTGGACCAATGAAGGGGGTCACGTCAGAAGGGCTGCCTTGTTTGTTTGACCTCATTCTTTAGGCAGTTTTAATCTTTGCTTGGCTTCTGGGCCTTTGGTGTTGAACAGCAAGAGCGCGAGATGGCTGTAGCTGCCTTGCTAGCGGGGGTTTTGAGGCGTGATTGTTTGAGCGCAGCTCCCTTTGTTCATGCCGCGAAGCATGTCCGCAGCTTGGCGCTTCCTCATCGGGAACATCGAGCTCAGCTATGCCTTCTTTAGTGTTGGGGTGTGCAAAGCGATGGGTTGATGGAGACGGTGCTGGATAGCAACTCATTTTTTTCGCCGTCTCTTGATCGGGACGCCATCCACCGCCGCATTCTGGAGCTGGAGAAAGGCAAGGTTGGCCTCTACAGCGTGGGGCTCTATCCCGCCTCCCTGGCCTACAACTGCGCCATGCAGAAAAACAGTGAGGGGCATCTCTTACTGGCCCCTCGCCCAGGTCGTGACTTGCTTGGCGCGTTTCCCGACGATGTGATTCAAGGCATGGACGAAGTCCATGTGGCAACGATTGAGGCGATGGCCACCCACGAGCTTGCTGGCAAGCGTGTGACCAACTCATTAGCCGACCTTCTGATGCGCTGTGAGTTGGTGATCCTGAGCGCGAACAGCAACCACGTCGAGGAAGATCTGAGAGAGGCTTGTCGGCTGCGCTCGGAGCTCAACAGGGAACAGGTGGTGATTGCTTGTCTTGCTGGCTCGTTTGGTCATGATCAAATCGCCAATGAGTCTTATGTGCTCTGCGAAAAAGAGCCCAACTTGGCTTTTTTCTCAGGCTTTCATCGGCATGGAGCCTTACGAAATCCCCTGGATAGTTTCACGGCCAATTTCTGTCATCCCAATGCGTTAACGGCTCTTTTGGGCGCACGTTTGCTTGATTGTCTTTCGCCGAATATTCAGGTTTCTCCAGGGGTTCACAACGTGGAGGGCCAGTACATCAAGGCAGCTAAAAACATGGCATCCGTGTTTGCAGGCTTTGGTTACTCGTTTCACAAACAGAATCCAGGCGTTTTGCCGACGTTGCTCACGCTTCTTTTGGATCAATGCCTGGATCAGGCCGCCACGGTGTCGATGGCACGCCGCGATCGTCAACGGCTTTACAACCGCCAGCCATTTTCACTTACTGAACTCGGTTATGGCGTGCCGAGAATTGAAGCGGCCCTGGTGCGTGAAGGGGACATGGAGAAGGTTCGTGACCACACCTTTGCGCAACTCACGGCGATGGTGGCTGATGTTCGCGGCAGCATGATGATGCCCGTTTCAGGGAAGCCAACGCGGAATTTTCAGGTTGGTCAGGTGCTTTCAGATCACATGCGCCTCGAGCAGCGTTGTCCGGAAAGTATGGAGGAATTGGAAGGTTGGTGTGAAGCTGCCGGCTTACGCAAGGGCGGTCTAGAGGGGTTGAAGGCTTTGCGTTATTGGCCACAAATTGCGCGCAAATATTCCATTCCTGTTCACGATGCATCCATGATCAATTTGCTCTATATGGCTATTTATGGGCGACAAGCGACCAAAGATGTTGCTTTTTCAGTCATGACTGATAGCCGGCAATTATCTACCTATTGTCAAGAATCTGTTCGACCATCCCATAGCCGCCGTTATGCCGAGGCTTTGCAGAATCTGGACCTGCCGGAGGCCATGGATCTGATCGTTAATGCGGTGATTGCAGATAATGCAAGACGCCTGATTCGAGGCGATTCAGGGTTCGAGGATATGGAAGTTGATGATGATCCTCCGGCCTATCTCCGAGCGATGAATGTGATTGAAAATGCGCTTTAATCAATCATGATGACGTTGTCGGCCACGGATTTGTAGGGATCAGGATCACAGCTCAGAACAATTACCTGGAGGCCCCTTGAAACGGCTTCTTGCAACATCTTCAAAACGCCCTGCAAGCGCTGAGCATCCGTGTTGGTGAAGCCGTCGTCGAAGAGCAGGGGAAGACAGCCCCCATGCCGCTCTTTAAGGGTGTCGGCAATCGCGATGCGTAGGGCTGCATTCAATTGTTCTTTCATCCCGCCGCTTAATTGCTGAAAGGCAAAGAGCGTTCCCTCCCGTTGTAGGCCTAGTTGTTGCAAGCCATCTTGTGGGTCATAACCAAGCGAACAGCCGTCTTTTGGGTTGCCCAGCAGGGGTTGAAGGACCTGATTGATGTTCTGTTTAAGCGGATTGGAATAGCGCTGAGAGAGATCACTGCGCGCTTGTTGAAAGCGTTGAAGTAGATGGCTACGGGCGCGGACCAAGAGGGCTTCCTGCTGTTCAGCTTGCATGGCTAAGTCGAGCTTTGCGGAGGCTTCTGCCACTGCGGAGTGGAGATCACTCTGTCCAAGAGAGTCGCATCGTTCCAGGAGTGCACCACGCTGGCTCCCCAGCTCATGACGTTGCTCTGTGAGCTGATGCTCTAGGCGATCAAGCGTTTCTAATTCCGCTTTTGGATCGCAGATCTCTTGCCCTGGGATGGGTCGTTGAAGGTCCTGAATATGAGCTTTCAATGCCTGTTGTTGATTGATCACTGTTTGGATCAATTCTGCGAGTTGTTCCTGCGATCCCACCTCTTGTTCAAGTGTTTGATGTTGCTTTAAACGTTGCTCCTGCTCTGCTTTGAGTCGTTCTTGCTGGAGACGCTTCTGCTGCCATTGTTTCTGTTCGGCATTGTGCTGAACTTCCAGTTGCCGCATCTGTTGTTGATGGGTGTTGCTTTCGTCTTTCAACTCTCGGTATTGAATCCGGCACGTTTCTAGGTCTTTTTCATCATCTGAACTGGGTTTCAGACCGTTGGCTGGAAGACCTTGATTGAGGGCATCCAACTGGAGACGTAACTCCTCGAGATTGGGGACTTTGTGTCCTGGTGGAGGAGCCAGTTGTGTTAATTGGGCTTTTAAGAGTGCTTGCTGTTGGAGAAGGAGGTTGCGTTGTTCGTTGCGATGTTGAGCCTCCTCAACGGAGCTTGCGTTCCAACGCTTTAAGCCAGCTTGCAAGGCACTTTGTAGGGTCTTTTGTGTGTTTTCGAGTGAGGCGAGTCCTGTCCCTTCGCCTGGGCTGATCTTCAGACGGACGTGCTCTCCAACGCCAATGCGGAAGACCCCTGCTTGTTCGCATGATTCACCTTCCTTCAGGTCTGATCCCTCAATGGAAATGGTCTGATCTGCCGATTCCACCAAAACTTTGGAGGCCATGCTCTCGATGCGAATCGCGATGGCCCGAAGCTCCTCTTGGGTTTTGTTCAGTTGCTGCAGGTCTTGGGCGGTCCCGGCGTCGATCTTGTTGAACGCCGCGTTGAGTTGCTGTTGCTGTTCGGTTAAGCGTTGGCGTTCCTGATCCTGGAGATGGAGACTCTCAAGGCGCCGTTGCAGGTCATCGCGGTCCTTTCGTTGTCTCAGCAAGAGCCCCTGTTCTTCCAGGGTTTGTTTTTTTTGTTCGAGTTCTGCGGTCCGCTTCTGTGCCGCTTTGATTTGGTTGCTGGCCGCGTTGCAGGTCGTCTCTAAATCTTTGAGTTCACGCTCCAAGCTGGCCAGGCTGCGCTCACAGGCAGTGCTGTCAGCCGCAAGCTGGCGCAAGCTGGCGCAGCTTTTTTCGAGTTGCTGCTGCTGCAGGGTGAGTGGCTTCAATTGTTGAAGCGCTTCCTGCCACAAAAGCAATCGCTGGCGCTGTCGTCGGAGTTCAGGCAATTGCTCGCGTTCCAGGGCGCGCAGCTTGGTTTCAACCCGATCGAGCTCCTCACAGGACAGCTCAAACCCCTGCAGTTGTTCCAGGCTTGAAGCGTGATGCTCCTTGGCGGCTTTAAGAGCTTCTTGCCGCTTCCACAGTTCGCTTTGCTGACGAACGCCTCGGCTGCTCAAGCTTTCGGAGACCAGGCGTTCGAGTTGGGTGTGAACGCGTTGATCCAAGGGTGATTGCAGTGATTGCTCGGCTTGTTGTTCCAAGCATTCGATCAAGCTGTTGAGGTCGTAGTGCTCATGGCCGAGGCTCAGCAAGTCGCGACCCGATTCACCCTGCTTGACCCAAAGATGGGCCCAGCGGCTGGGCAATGTTTTGTTCACCTGCCTGCTGTTGAGGATCTCGTCAACGCCGAGCAAGTGGGCTAGCTGATCCTCAGCGGCTGATCCAATCAGAGCCGCCTGCCCTTTGGCTGCCAATTGGGTGGTGCCACTGGGTCCGCTGAAGCGTTTGAGCAGGGTCCAGTGTTGTTGGCTGGCTTCAAATTCCAGCTTGATTTGGGGGTGGCCGGCATGGAGCTGGGAACGCAGATCCTGCGCTGCCGTCCCACTGGCGGCCGCACGCACAAACAGGGTTCGATGCAGTGCCTCTACCAGGGAACTTTTGCCGCTTTCATTGGCTCCGCCAATGACCGTTAACCCTGGAGCAAAATCAAGAACCAGTTCTTGATGGCGGCGAACGCTGGTGAACTCACTGCGAATCAGCCGCATGAAGCCTCCTGATCCTCTGCTTCTTCCAGCACAATCCTCTGCAATTCGAGCAGCGCTTGTTCGAGCATGGCCCGATCTGCTGCGTTGTGCTCAGCGCCGGGGGCGGTAGCGCTGTTGTCATCCAATTCAGCTGCAAGCTCTGTTGTGATGCCCCTGATCAAGGGCGCATCGTCGCGTTGCAGAAATCTTTGAAATTCTCCTGGTTCCGGCCTGCGCTTGGGCATCCCGCGAATTCTGAGGTGGAGAAGTTGTTGATCTAAATCTTGCAAATCCTGTTGCAACTGTTGGTGCTCTTGAAAAGAAAGTTGGCCGCTGAGCTCAATCCTCACAAGATCTTTCCCAACCTTGCGCCCTACAGAGGACGCGATTGTTTTTTTGAGGCCTTGAAGATCAGCCCCACTGTTCAGCGTGGCGTCGATCCTGTGCCATGACATGGCCCCTGTTGCCATCGGAGTGACCTCTGGGGTCCGTTGTCGGTGCACGTCCACCAGAAGGGCTTGCGAGCGTTGGTCGTGAGAACTTGTGGGGAAACGATCGGGTTCAGGGGTGCCGGAATACCAAGCGCGTGGGTTCATTTGGGTCAGGGCATGCCAATCCCCTAGAGCGATGTAGTCCACCTCCTCTTCAGGCCATCGATCGAGATGCAATTGGTTGACCTGTCCCTCTGCACCAAAGCCCTGAACGGAACCATGGGCGAGTACGACCCTGGGCTGATCGTGGGGCAACGCACTCCAGTTCAGGGATTCCAGCCAATCTGCGGGGCTGCGACTGTCTCTTTGGCGCAGCAACGGGCAAGGCAGTATCACCATGCCTGCCATGACCTGAGGCTCTTTTTGCAGGAGAAGCTGCAAGTTCGGGCAACGCTCCCGCATTTGACGTTGCACATCTCGGCGCTGCCAGATGCCACCAGCACCTCCATGGTCATGGTTTCCAGGAATGACCAGTACAGGACAGCTGATCGAAGCGATGGCTTCCATCACCTCCATCACAATGCCTGGCGCCACCGTGCTCGAGTCGAATAGATCACCGGCTACCAGGACGGCATCAAGGTTGTGTTCGCTTGCTGTTGAAGCGATACGGGATACGGCATTGATCCGTTCTTGCTGAAGTCGGGCTCGTTTTTGAGGATCCTCAATCCAGTGATACGGCTTGCCGATTTGCCAGTCAGCCGTGTGAAGAAAACGTGGCACCGTTGCTGAGTGGGTGTTCTGACCCCATGCTGCCGCTTCCCGGCTCTTTTTCCGCACACTCAGCGCTGGCGGATCAGCAGATACACGGCATTGTTTCGTCTTGAGTCTCATGCGATTCGTCATGGCCGATGCCACCACCAGGCTTTACCCATCGCTTGACGCGATTGCAGGACTGTTTCATCCGCCCGAGCAAATCACCTCGATTGACACGCTTGGCTCTGGAAACGTGAACGACACCTTTTTGGTGTCCCTGGCAGCGGATGCGGATTGTCGGGCCTTTGTCATGCAGCGTCTGAACACAAGCGTGTTCGAAAAGCCCGAGCTGGTCATGCGCAATTTGCTTGCCTTGGGCACGCATGTGCAACAACGTTTGGCGACCGATCCCCCTGAATTGGCTGGACGGCGTTGGGAGATTCCAAAGGTTCTCCCCACACGCCATCGCAAAGGCCATTGGGTTGAGCACAACGGTGAGTTTTGGCGCTCGATTTCCTACATCGGAGCGGCGACCACGAGTGATGTGATCCGCGATGCTGGCCATGCCCGAGAGGTGGGGTATGGATTGGGAATGTTCCATCACCTGATCAGTGATTTACCCACTGGCGACTTGGCAGACACCCTTGAAGGCTTCCATATCACTCCCAGCTATCTCAACCATTTCGACACTGTTTGCCGAGATCAAACCCAGTGGATTGAGAAGCAGTTATCTCTCGATCCGCGCCTGAAAAGTGCGCTTGATTTCGTGGAACGTCGTCGCGACTGCGTGGATGTGTTGGAGGCGGCTTGTGCACGCGGTGAGCTGCAACGACGCCCGATTCATGGAGATCCCAAGATCAACAATGTGATGCTCGATGAGCGCAGTGGTCGCGCGGTGGGATTAATCGATCTGGATACGGTCAAGCCCGGATTGGTGCACTACGACATCGGCGATTGTTTGCGTTCTTGCTGTAACCCTCTTGGCGAAGAGACCTTGCAGGTTGAGATGGTGAGGTTCGATCTCAACCTCTGTCGGGCGATTCTTGAGGGCTACCTCACGATGGGCCGTTCTTTTCTTTCCGACCAGGATTTTCGCTATCTACCAGACTGCATTCGTTTGATTCCGTTTGAGCTTGGGTTGCGCTTTTTAACCGACTATCTGGATGGCGATCGTTACTTCCGAACAGATCGGCCTTCTCAAAATTTGGATCGAGCCTTGGTGCAATTCGCGCTGACCCAATCGATCGAAGTCCAGGGGGATGACCTTCAGCTCATGATTCGCGAACTTTCAGGAGCGTGCTGAAATGTCGCGCCATCCCGTGATGGTTCGGCAGGTTTGCCCGCTCCTTCCGCAAGAACCCCAAGAATCACCCAATCTTTTGCTCAGTGCTGAGTTTGTTTGGCGTGAAGGAGGCGTTCTTGAACTCAGCTACAACCTTCGTCCTTCCCAGCGTGATAGCGATTTGCTCGCGCTTGCGTTGCCTTGCTTAGAGCCAACATCAGGTCCAGCGACAGGTTCAGTTACAGGTTCATTGCAGGGGGATCGCCGCGATGAGCTTTGGAAGCACAGTTGCTTTGAGGCGTTCATCGGGTTGCCCGACTCTCAGCAGTATTGGGAATTAAACGTATCGCCGTTGGGTCACTGGAATCTGTACAGCTTTGAGCGCTATCGACAGAGTGGCTCTGGCTTGGTTGAGGCCTTGCCACCAGCCGTCACCGTCCGACAAACGCGACGGGACTTTCGTTGTGATGTGGTCTTGGATTTACGTCCTTGGTGGCCGATTGAGGGCATGCCTGAACTGGGCTTGACGATGGTCCTCGAGGAAACCAATGGCCGTCTCAGCTATTGGGCGCTCTCCCATCCAGGGGAGGCTGCAGACTTTCATGACCGTCGCAGCTTTTTGACCTGTTGATGGATCGTCGAAGCTTTTGATGATGACTTCAGTCCGCCGCCTCCTGATCTCTCTTTCCCTCGTGGCGATTCCCCTGGCCTGGGGCTGTGGCTCCCCTGCCCTCCAGGACCCCAAAAATCAAGAGCAGGGAGTCTCGGAACAGGTTGAACCAACGGAGCTCGCTCTTCCAGCTCTCCCTACAAGCCCAGATCTTCCCCGCGCTCCTTCAGGAGCGCACTATCCGCTGTTTCCGGCGAACCCTGATCAGCTCGCTCAATTGTTGTCAGAGATTGAGCTGGCCATACGCAATCCCGACGTCTCCTCAGAGGCCATACCCCCTCTGGCTCATCAGCAACAGGTGCTCTATCGGGTGTTGTCGCATCGCCCTGCTCTCGCCAATCAGGTGAGATCCAAGCTCGATGAGCGCTGGCGCTGGGTGTTTGATCAGCACATCGCAGCTCGGCGCTCGTTTCTCGCCATGCATCGTGGCCCTGCTTCCTCCACGCTTCCGGCCTGGCGGATTCAGACTCCGGCTCCTCCAGATCAATTGCTCAAGGCTTACCGCAGTGCTTCAGCGTCCACAGGGATCGACTGGGAGATTCTGGCTGCTGTGAATTTGGTCGAAACGGGGATGGGTCGCATTGATGGCATTTCCGTCGCCAATGCTCAAGGTCCCATGCAATTTCTACCGACAACCTGGACGGAACCTGGAATTGGCAGGGGTGGTGACATTCGCGATCCATGGGATGCCATCCATGCGGCGGCACGCTATTTGGTGCGCCGTGGTGGTCTTCAGGACATCCGAAAAGGGCTCTGGGGATACAACAACAGTGATCATTACGGCAGGGCTGTGGTCCATTACGCCGACCTGTTGAAACGGGATCCTCTCGCCTATCGCGGTTTGTATCACTGGCAAATTCACTACGCCTCGTCGGTGGGTGATCTCTGGCTTCATGAGGGTTACAACCAGCAACAGCCCACAAACGTCTTGGAGTATTTGCGTCAAAACCCGCACAGTCGTCCTGCAGGTTGAGGCTTAGAAAGTGGGTTGATCGCCTTTGACCTCTACGATTCCGATCAGATGAAGGCTGAGCTCTTTGGCGAAGGAACTGACGCATCGAGCCGATGAGCTCAAGACCCTTGGCTGGTCCACGGACGAAGTGGCCCGATACGCCGAGCTATGGGACTATCGCCAGCGTTGGGGAGCAATGAACCTCGAACGTGAGGATCGTTTGTTCCTGCGTAAGGCTGAAGCCGCACTCCCAGCGATTGTTTCGGGCAAGGCTGCAGCGAAAAAGGCGATCAACGAAAAGTCCTATTACCGCTGGCTCTGTTTCCATCTAGAGGCGATGGATACGGCTGAAGCCGGGTATGCCTTACCCGAAGGATCCCGTGGTGCTTGGCCGATCTTGCTGGAGGAGGAGAGACGTTTGCTCGATTACTACCAGCCAGTTCTTGGGCTTCCCGACATGATTAAGGCCAAAGCATTTGATGCGGTCCGGGAAGAACTCGCGGCCCAGGCTGGTCCTCTCGCCGCTGCAGATGGTCAGACCAAGAATTACGACTTCATGGCTGCCTTAAAGGAACTCAAGGCGCAAGAGAACAGCAAGTGGCGTCATCTGCGCGAGCAGGAGGGTGACCAGCCCTATCCAGTGCTCAGTGCTGAAGCAGCAAGCTCCTTCCGATCAGAAGTGCGCAGTCGCTTTGGCCCTCTGATGCGTGACACGCTTCCATCCCTTGCTGAGACTGAAAAACCGGCACCTGACGACAATTGGAACCCTGCAATGGAAGTTGCGAGCTAGAACGAAGTTATCCGTATTTCGGCCTTGACATCACAACGTTTCGAGACCCTTCAGTTGCATGCTGGTCAGGTCCCTGACCCCACGACAAACTCTCGGGCGGTCCCGATCTACCAGACCAGCTCCTACGTGTTCAACAACGCTGAGCACGGCGCCAACTTGTTTGGGTTGAAGGAATTCGGGAACATCTACACCCGGTTGATGAATCCCACGACGGATGTCTTTGAAAAGCGCGTTGCTGCTTTGGAAGGTGGGGTGGCGGCTGTCGCCACCGCCTCGGGGCAGTCAGCTCAGTTTTTGGCGATCACAAACTGCATGCAGGCAGGAGACAACTTTGTTTCCACGTCCTTTCTGTACGGCGGCACCTACAACCAATTCAAGGTGCAATTTCCGCGCCTAGGAATCCAGGTCAAGTTTGCTGATGGCGACGATGTCGCCAGCTTTGCGGCGCAGATTGATGACAACACCAAGGCGATCTATGTGGAAGCGATGGGCAACCCCCGCTTCAACATTCCCGACTTCGCTGGCCTCTCTGCACTCGCGAAGGAACGGGGCATTCCTCTGATTGTCGACAACACCCTCGGAGCGGCGGGAGCCTTGATTCGACCGATTGAGCATGGCGCTGATGTGGTGGTGGAGAGTGCGACGAAATGGATTGGTGGTCACGGCACCAGCCTTGGTGGAGTGATTGTGGATGCCGGCACCTTCAACTGGGGCAATGGCAAGTTCCCGTTGATGAGTCAGCCGAGCGCCGCGTATCACGGCCTTGTGCACTGGGATGCCTTTGGTTTCGGGAGTGACATCTGCAAAATGCTGGGGTTACCCGATGAACGCAACATCGCCTTTGCGCTCAGAGCAAGGGTGGAATGTCTCCGCGATTGGGGACCGGCCATCAGTCCCTTCAACAGCTTTTTGTTGCTGCAAGGCCTTGAAACCCTGAGCTTGCGCGTGGAGAGACATGCGCAAAATGCGATGGCTCTTGCGTCCTGGTTGCAGGAGCATTCCAGTGTTGCTCATGTGAGCTATCCCGGATTGTCCAGCGACCCTTATCACGCAAGTGCCAAGCGCTATCTCACCAACCGTGGGATGGGCTGCATGCTGATGTTCTCCTTAAAGGGTGGCTACGACGATGCGGTGCGTTTCATCGACAGTCTCAAGTTGGCCAGCCATCTCGCCAATGTGGGCGACTCCAAGACGCTGGTGATTCACCCAGCCTCCACGACCCATCAGCAGCTCAGTGCTGATGAACAAGCTTCAGCTGGTGTGACTCCCACCATGGTGCGCGTGTCTGTCGGTTTGGAACATATCGATGACATCAAGGCTGATTTTGAGCAGGCGCTGGCGAGCTGAGTAGGGAGAGGTGGTCGGTCACTTGGAGCCCAAGGCCCAGGTGATCGATTCTCCGTGCAGTCATGGAGATGGGCTGTGGCTACCTTGAAAAGACCACACCATCCATAGAAAGGCCGCTCGTCATTGAATACATGATGGATCAAACTCAGTCAGTGGAAGGGATCTGAGCTGATGGCACTCATACTTCCTAGGAACTATCACAAGATCACCGCTGTTGAACGGAACCGGATCTCTTGGATTGAACCTGAACAAGCCGAGCGTCAGGACATCCGGCCCCTGCGCATTGGCATTCTCAACATCATGCCCCTAGGGAAGCAGTACGAATTCAACCTTTTGCATCCTCTGGGCCTTTCGGTTCTTCAGATTGAACCGATTTGGATTCGTCTTCAATCGCATGCCTACCGAAGTTGGGACCAGGCCCATCTCAACCAGCATTATGTGAGTTGGGAGGAGGCTCAGTCCCAGCGCCCATTGGATGGATTAATCATTACCGGTGCTCCAGTGGAACACCTGGCATTTGAGGACGTCACCTATTGGCCAGAATTGGTTGAGCTGATTAAGGAAGCTCGTCACTCTTGTGCCAGCACTCTGGGCCTCTGTTGGGCTGGGTTTGCTCTGGCCTATCTCGCTGGAGTGAACAAGGTGACGTTCGATCGGAAATTGTTTGGGGTGTTTCCGATGCGCAGTCTTGTGCCTGGTCATCCGCTCATGGGAACGCAGGATGATCAATTTCTCTGTCCCCAAAGCCGTCATGCGGGTTTGCCGGATGCGGCGATGGAATCGGCGCAACGCCAGGGGCGACTGAGGCTTTTAGCCCATGGAGAGAAGGTGGGGTACACCATTTTTGAGACGCCAGATCAGCGTCAGCTCATGCATCTTGGCCATCCCGAATACAACGTCGGGAGGCTGCAAGGGGAAATGGAGCGCGATCGCGCCCGTGGTGATGTTCCACCGCCTGAAAACTTTGACGCGGATCACCCGAGAACGCTCTGGCGTTCCCATCGCAATTTGCTCTTCCAGCAGTGGTTGTGGTTCTGCTACCACCGTGTGAGTCTGCAGTCTTGATTATTGTTTAAGTGATAAGCTACGCTTTAAAAAGACCTTCTCCTTAATTGTTTAAAACTTCTTTGAGATTGGTGTATTTTATCTCCGTGATTATCCTGAGCCTGTGCTGCTAAGTCGATGATTGCTTTAAGTCTGTGCTGGTTTAGTTGAATAGCAGCCATCAGATAGCTATGCTTCGTCACTGTAACCCTGCAATATACGAAAATGTTTACGTTCATACGCTTAGCAGGCTATAAGGTCATCTTGGTTGTCACGGTATTAAGCGAGTTGTTCCCCGGTCCATCGCAGCTTCGTTGTCAGGAATGAGAGCAAGGAAGGTTTAGTTTTGTCCATGGAAAGCAGATCTGAGCCCCTGTTATTGGTTGGATTGCCATAACTCATGGCTGCTATTGCGATTAGCACCTCCTTAAGATTGCTGTAGTTTAATTGTCGGAGATTAAGAGGCTTCTCGTGCTTTGACTGGTCTGAATTACATTTCGAAGATGTCTTCAAGCTCGATACGTGCATTGATCAACGCAATAGGACTTACACCTCCAATGCGAGCATGCTTGTCGGGATTTTGTCGATGGTTCTCTGATCCCCAGTCATTGATCTGATCAAAGCTCTGCTACAACAGCCACGTCAAGGGCCGTGGTAAAAATCAACAAGCAAATCAAGTTGTCATGGACATCCAATCCTCCGGAGCTCTACTGAAAGTCCTAAACCTAGTAGCCATGGCCGACGGACACATATCAGCAGAAGAAGAAAGCCTACTCGAATTATTGACAACGCAGTACAAGCTGCAGGCCAAAATTATTGCCTGGCAGGATGACCTCGATCAACCTACAAGCATTCTCTCCTTAGCTTCGAAAATTGCGAGTGAATATCATCAACTGGCCTACAAAACAGCAGTTATGGTGGCCAGCATTTCCCGTGCAGATGGTGAAGATGACTTTGTTTGTACGGAGGAACAACAGCTACTCAGCAACTTGGCCGCCGCCTTCGAACTTTCCTTGGAGCAGATCGAAGCGATCCGTCACCAGGCTGAGCAAGAGCTGAAAAAGCAGCCAAACTTGTGGGAAGTGTTGTACTCCTGCTTCGGCTCTCAATTCCAGAATCCGGCCCTTTTGTAAGTAACTATGCAGCACACCAAACTACGATTAAATCGCCAATCTAGATGACTGAAAAAACTAAATGCGTGTTGACTAAAGGAGATCCCTTGCTTTGCTCGTGAACTTACTTTTGCCCGTTAGTCTTTAGTTCTGAAGAGCACAGTGCCGCTTTTTGTGATGTTGTTTCATTCAGCGTTGTTTCGATCGGCCGCTGAGCAGCATCGCGATTTAGCTCCCGCTCCAAGGCGGCAATCCGTCTTTCTCTGAGGCAGTGCCGACAGCCCCCTGTGGTTTGTAGATGTTTCTCAGGCGTGATGCTGATCAATTGCACTGGATGGTCGTTGCAGCGAATTTTGACCGGACTCTTGTAGCTGCGGTATTTGATCTCTGAATAATCGAAGTGTTCACCGAAGCGCTCATGCGCCCGTTTGAGAAATTCCGATTCCGTGATACGAGCTGCCATGGAAAGAATATATGTGTAGTTCATACGAAGTTTTCGTCTCTGTTATGGCTCGTTACTGGTTTGTTGTTTGCAAGACCCTCGATCGATGAGCTGGAACCATCGTGTTGGCTGGCTTAAACCGCAGGATTCGGCTTACTGGTTTGGACTGTGTCAGGAACAGATCGTCTGGGAGCAGCCCCAAGTTCGGGTTTACGGCAAGGTCCACCCTGTGCCGCGATTGGCGGCTTTCCTTGCGGACGCTTCAGTGTCGTATCGCTACAGCGGTGTGACGCATCGAGGCCAGGGATGGCCCGACTGGTTTACGCCTTTGCTTGAGAAGGTGAATGAGAGTTGCTCGGCTCCATTCAATGGATGCCTGTTCAATCTCTATCGGGATGGAGACGACCGCATGGGTTGGCATGCTGATGATGAACCGGAGATTGATGCCAACTATCCAATCGCCTCCCTTTCGTTTGGTGCCACCAGGGCTTTTCAGTTTCGGCATCGTCAGAGCCAGTGCCGAGAGGAACTAGCGCTTGCGGATGGGGATCTGCTGTTGATGGAGCCTGAGTGTCAACGCTTGTGGATGCATGGCCTTCCGGTCCGCAAGAGGGTCCGCACGGCACGGTTGAACCTCACGTTCCGAGTCTTTCTGCCATCGCCTTCAGCAGCCAAGCCCAAATCGGAATTGTGATCATTGCGATCAGGGTGCTGCGCCAAATGAGGTGTGCTGCTGCCGTGCTGTCTGCCTCTTCGGTTTCTGCGATCAGAAGCACGGAAATGGCCGTGGGGGCTGCAGCCTGCAAGACAAGGGCCTGACGCGCGATAGAGCTGATGGGAAGGATCAAGCTGAGTCCGAACAGAAAGGCAGGAAAGAGCAAAAGTTTGCAGACCAGCGCAGCACTTAACAGGTTGGCTTGAGGGCGCTGTGTTTGCTCAGGGTGTCTCTGCTCATGGTGTCCCCGCTGATGGTTTCTCTGCTCAGGATGCGTTGCTGCTGACCTATCCTCTGCAAGGCCTGCGAGTCGCATGCCCACTACGATCAAGGCCAGCACGATGACCACCCTTGAAGGCATCCAGAGAGCGGTCGTAATCGTTGCTTGCCATGGCGTTGCCATCACAAGCAAGGCTCCCAGGAGTCCTCGTGATGCTGGACTCGAACTGAGGTGGTTGACTAACTCACGCCAACGGTAAGGATGAGCCTCCGGCCTAGCTCCAGCCAGCCAGATGGGTCCGAGTCCCCAACAAAGCAGGGTTGCGCCTAAGTCGTAGCCGATGCTGATGGATAGGGCCTCGGGGGGGAGTAAGGCCAGGGCGACCGGAATCCCGAAATAAGCCGTGTTGCCGACGCAACATCCCAGTTGAAGCGTGGCTGATAGCCGCTGGTTGCCGCCTTCACGCCAAATGTTCAGCATCAACAGCATGACCATGATGGCGGCCGCGGCGATGGCGGCCGTGCTCACCAGGGAGCTATTCAATCCACCCTTCAAGAGCAAGCCCATCAGGCTGATGGGAACGCCGTAGCGCACGAGTGGCGTCGCTAGCGGTTTGATCCACCCCGGTTTGAAGCGTCCAAGCAGATATCCACTCAGAAGGCCTGGAATGAGTTCAACCAGGAGGCGATCAATCGCGGTGACTGCCAGATCACGGTAAAGACTAGGAACATTCGCGATGATGTGCCAAAGTCTCAGCTGTCCCACGACTGGTGCTCAGTGGCTGTTTCGGCTCCTTTCTGTTCCATCCCCCAGAGAGTTGTTCGGCTCAGTGAGGCCCTGCAAGCTCAACGTGAGCGCTTGCAGGAGCGTTTGGCTGAGCAAATCAACAGCCTCCCCGTTGGCAATGAAAGCTGGCTGCAGACCGAAAGGGAGCTTGTGGCAGCTGAGCGGGCTCTGCACCAGTTGGATGGCCGTTGTCAGTTGGTCATTTGATTGAGGAAGCGCCTGCTGCGCTCTTCTTTGGCATGACTAAAAAATGTCTTGGCGTCGGAAAGTTCAACCACTTTTCCTGCGTCCATAAACAGCACCCGATCAGCGACCTCACGGGCAAATCCCAGCTCATGGGTGACGACCACCATGGTCATTCCTGCTGAGGCCAGCGTGCGCATGGCATCGAGAACTTCTTTGACGCGTTCTGGATCGAGAGCACTGGTGGGTTCGTCAAAGAGCATCACCTCTGGATCCATCGCCAAAGCTCTGGCGATGGCGACCCGTTGTTGCTGCCCGCCACTGAGCTGGGCGGGGCGTTTCATGGCCTGATCAGCAATCCCCATTTGGCTCAACAGCGCCATGGCCCTAAGTTCCGCCTCTTTTTTATTCGTCTTTTTGACACGGATTGGCGCCAAGGTGATGTTATCGAGGATGGAGAGATGGGGAAACAAATTGAACTGTTGAAACACCATTCCAACCCGGCGCCGGATTCGTTTGATCTGTCGTTCGTCATGGTTGGAATCCAGCTGAATGCCTACGATTTCCAGCTGACCTTCATCAATGCTTTCCAACCCATTGAACGTGCGGATCAAGGTGCTTTTTCCTGAACCAGAGGGCCCCATGACCACAAGAACTTCACCAAGGTTGACGCTGAGATTGACCTCATCAAGGGCTCGATGATCGTCGGAATAGGACTTGCTGACGGACTGCGCTTGGATGGCAATGGACATGGTGTTTTGGAAGTACGAGCGGTCTTAGGAGCCAGTCGATAAGAGGCCTTGACGTTCAATTCGCTTTGCCAAAAGGGCCATCCCTGAACAGAGCAGCCAATAGACACCGGCGAGCCAGACATAAACCTCAAGATGACGGCCGATGTATTCAGGGTTTGCAAGCAAGCTTCTGCTAATTCCTAGTAGCTCGATCAATCCAAGAATGGCCATCAAGCTGGTGTTTTGCAGCAACCCGATCGCTTGGTTGGTTAAGGCCGGAACAGCAATTTTCAGTGCCTGGGGAAGAATGATCAGTCTCATCGTGAGGGACGTATTGAGACCGAGGGCCGCGGCCGCTTCCCCTTGGGTGGGCGGGATGGACTGCAGGCCTCCGCGCACATCCTCAGCGACATAGGCCGCGGCAAACAGTGCAAACGACATCACCGCTCGCAAGACTCGGTTGATTTCGATTTCAACCGGAAGGAAGAGCGGTAGAAGCAATTGCCCAAAGAACAACACCGCAATGAGAGGGACGGCACGCATGAGGTCGATGTAGAGGCGGCAGAGCATCGCCACCAAACCCAAATGGGATGTTCTGCCGATCGCAAGCGCGACACCCATGGGTAGGGCTAAGGCCCCACTCGCTGTTGTCAGCAGCAATGTGAGCGTGAGCCCGCCCCAGGCGCGAGATGGCACGGCTTGAAGGTTGGCGGATCCGGCCAGCAGGACAACTCCGGTGGGCACCATCAGGATCCATGCCCATGGCAAGAGAGGCTGGAGGCGTTTCAGAGCTTGAGGTAAGCGATCACTGCCCAGCGTTGTGATCGTCAAGATCAGGATGAGGACCATCCATAATAAAGGCCGCCAGCGTTGATCAGCGGGATAGCTGCCAAAGGCATACAGCGGAATGTTGTGAGTCACCACCCGCCAATCAGCCCCAGTGATCAGCCAGGATCCGGTTGACCAGAGAGCCCAACCAATCAACCCGAGGATGAAAACGCTGAATGCTGCCTCAATCGGTTTTTGGCGCCAGCGTTGATAACGCCGCTGCCGAGGCTTGAATCGGCTCGCCATTAGCTGGCGGCTGGTGGAGCATCGGTGGGATTGAGCAAGTTCAAGGCTGACAGGAAAAGAGAGACTCCAAAGATGGTCCCCAAAGCCCAGAGGCTGTCAGAAGGCCATTCGATCACCAGCAGCAATCCGAGGACGGCTGTCACAATTCCATTCACCACCACAAGACCGCGTGCGGGTGCATTCGTACTGGCTCCTGTTGCCAATTCCATCACCCCTTCCACAAGCAAGAGGACACCTGCAAACAACGTGAGACTGATTTCACTGTCGATCGGGTCGATCAGAATGAAGACAGCACCGGCGATATAAAGCAGGCCTGACAAGCCTTTAAAGAGTTTCCCTTGATTGTTTGGAATATCTCCAATCCGAAGCAGTTGATTCAGCCCAGCCACGAACACAATTCCACCTAATCCAATGGTGAGAAGGGTTGCTGATGCAAAGGGCAGCAAAATGGCTGCAATAGACGCCACAATTAAAAGGACTGCGGCGATACGGCGAGTATTCATAAAAGCGGACTGCTTGAGGATCAGTTTAATTATGGTGCTGGCCTCTTAAAACAGCTCGGTTCAGCAGCTGCATGCCCCCATTGATCAGCAAGTTCAGGAGCAGAAAACTCAGCAAAAGCAGCAAAAACCCCTCGATTGCGCGTCCTGTTTGGGTGATGGTTGTGTCACTCACCGCATAGAGATCGGCGTAGCCAACGGCAATCGCCAAGGTGCTGTTTTTGGCCAGATTCAAATATTGACTGCTCAGGGCAGGCAGGATTGCAGGAAGGGCCTGGGGAAGCACGATGCGGCGTAAGCCCAGGCCCTCCGTCATGCCAAGACTGCGGAAGGCCTCCCACTGACCTCGTGGCACGGAATCGAGACCACCGCGAACCACCTCCGCAATCGATGCTCCCGTAAACACGCTGAGTCCGAGCAGGACGGCTGCAAACTCCACACTGAGCGTGACTCCGAGCAAGCTGATCCCCTGATTCGACAGGTGAATGACTGCTCCAAGGGGTGCGAATGGCTCGGAAGGAAGTCCCAGGAAGGCAACGAAGTACCAGAACAGAAGCTGCAAGAGAAGAGGGATCTGACGAATCAATCCCACATAGAGAGCTGCTAACTGTCTCAACAATGGATTGAGACTGCGCCGAGCAGCACCGGTGGTGACGCCAAGCAGGGTGGCCAACACAATCCCTGCAACGATCACGCGCAAGCTGTTCAGCCATCCCATCAACAAGGCCCAGGCTGTGCTGTCTGAAGGTTGATAAGCAAGGGGGTGCTCACTGAGCGCGAAACCTGCGGGTCGCCACAACCAATCAAAACTGAGCCCTAAGCCCGTTCTTATCAAATTGACGGCGAGGTTATTAATCAGAATCCCCATCACCGTGAGGAGCGCAAGCACGATGATGACCTGCCACCACCAGCGTTTCGAACGATTCATTGGAACGGGGGTGAGGTCAGCACACCTCCATTGCTGTGCAGATGATTGAGGCCTCTCGGGATCGGCACGGCGCTTTTAGGGCCGAGATGTCGATCATAGATTTCACCGTAATTTCCTACTGCTTGGATCACTTTGACAATGAAATCGTTGTTTAAACCTAGCTTTTGACCTAAATCACCTTCTATGCCAAGAAAGCGCCTCAGTTGAGTGAGTTCAGGTCGGCGTTTGGCTTCTTCAACTTTGTCTCCAATATTTTGTTGGTTAATGCCTAATTCTTCCGCGGCGATCAATGCATAGATCACCCAGCGCATGGCGTCGGTGAGTCGCTGATCACCACCTGCTGCCAGTGGAGCGAGGGGCTCTTTGCTCAAGACTTCAGGGAGAATGACGTGTTGCTCGGGGTTGTTAAAGCCGGATCGGGCCGCAGCGAGCTGAGAGCGATCGGAGGTCATGGCGCTGCAACGACCTTGGAGGTAGCCAGCGATCACTTGATTGAGATCCTGATACTTAACCGGTTTGTAGTCGATCCCTCTGGCCTGAAAGGCATCGTTGAGGTTTTGCTCGGTTGTCGTGCCTGAGCCCACGCAGATGGTTTTGCCCTTGAGGTTGCTGAGCTTGGTGATTCCACTGTTGCGCTTGACCAAGAGCCCCTGCCCGTCGTGGAACACAACGGGAGCGAAGCTGACGCCGTTTCCTCCCGCAGCATCTCTGCTGAGGTTGAACGTGGTGTTGCGCGATAGGAGATCAATTTCTCCAGTTCTGAGCGCAGTGAATCGTTCGGGAGCGGTCAGAGACCTGTACTGCACCTGATCTGGGCTTCCAGTAAAGGCCGCAGCAAAGGCTCGGCAGATGTCTACATCCAGTCCTGCAAAGGATCCATCCCTTTGTAGAAAACTAAAACCGGGAATTTTGCCGCTGACTCCACAGCGAAGTTCCGTTCTCCGTTTGATCAGATCGAGTCTTGAAGCACCGCCTTCTCCGAGGGTGGCACATCCATTCAAAATGAATAGGAGAGAAACCAGCGGCAGTGCAAGAAGACGGACTCTCATCTGATTGTCTCTGGTAGAGATCAAGTGTGTCAGAGCTCGTTCATCAAGGGGAACGATCTTGTCAATCCAAAGAACTGGTTTAGTTTTCACACGTGTTCGTGAACGGCTCGATGATGCGAACCTTTGTAGGATCAGCCTTGTTTTCGGCTCTGATTTTATTTGGCATGGTTCCTCCTGTGATGGCCTGGAAGGAAACTGATCAACAGGCTTATTACAATAAAATGTCCCTCTTAAAAGTAATGCTTGAGGGGGCTCGAATCAGGGCTGTTGAAACAAATGATTTGCAAACCCTTTGTCTGATCATGAGCATCGGTAACGATGTGACCATTCGCTATGTCGAATTGAATCCGAATGATGTTGAGATCAGGAATCGTCTCGAAGGCATGCGCAATGACATGACGGCTTGTTTGGCACTCCTCTACAACAAGAAATAGTGTTCAAGCTGATTCACGCTCAACCATGACTGCCCTCAGGTTGACTTCCAATCTTTTCAAACAGATTCAAACTTTCTTTGTTTAACCCCTCCACATTCACGACAGATCCGCCAAGTCTGAGCTTGCGAATGAGTTGGTTTAGTGCTCCAACGCCGCTTTGATCCCAAATATGTGCCTGGCTCATGTCAATGGTGATTCTGGCTGGATGATCGTGTACGTCAAATCCTTGTAGGAAATAAATCTTGCTTACAAAGAACAATTGTCCACTGACTACATAGCGACTTTCGTCTTCAGTGATTTTGATCGCTTCAACGCGAATCACTTTTGCGACTTTGCGGCTGAATAAAATGCCTGCAAGGGCCACACCTGCCAATACACCTAGAGCAAGGTTGTGGGGCGTGGTGAGCATGGTGACCGCGAAAGTCATCAGCATCACGGCCGTGTCACTTTTGGGGATATTGCGAATATTGCGTAGCCCAGCCACGTCGGCTGTGCTCACGGCGATTCCAATCATGACTGCGACCAGCGCGGCCATGGGGATCTGCTTCAGCCAAGCGCTGGCAAGCAAAATCATCGCTAAGAGGCTGATCCCCGACGACAGTGTGGAGAGACGTGTACGTCCACCGTTGTCGATGTTCATGACGGATTGGCCGACCAAGGCGCAGCCAGCCATTCCGCCGAACAAGGAGGACACAATGTTTGCAATTCCCTGGCCTTTTGCTTCCGTATTTTTATTTGAATTAGAGTCAGTTCTCTCGTCAAGAATGTCTTGGGTGAGGAATGTTTCCATGAGGCCAACCAGCGAGATTGAAAGTGCTGTTGGTAAGACAATCCCAAACGTTTCAAGGCTGAAAGGAACCCGTTGATTGCTTACATCACCAAAGGGAAGGTTAAAAATAGGAAGGCCATTAGGAAGCTCTCCAAGGTTCATAACCTTGGGAATGTCTAGATTCAGCCCCATGCTGATGGCTGTAATCACAATGATCGCTACTAGTTGGGAAGGCAGGACGCGTGTGATACGCGGTAGGCCATAAATAATGACAAGACCAAGCAAAACGAGTGCCCAGACAACGGGAATTTGACTTCCACTGAGGGCCTGCATGGCATGGTCATGGCCGGCTTCTCCAAAGTGAAGGTTGATTCCCAATTGAGGAAGTTGAGCCTGAAAGATCAATAAAGCAAGAGCATTCACAAATCCGCTTAAGACACCCAGAGGCACGAATCGCATCTGATAAGCCAGGCGTAAATATCCCCAGAGAATTTGGAAGACTCCGGTGAGAATTCCTGCCGCCATCAAATAGGCCAGCCCCAGGCCTTCCCCGCGCGCATTTCCTGTCGCGACCAATCCGGTCATCAACAGGGCTGTCGATCCCGTGGCGGAGGTGATCATCGCCGTTCGTCCACCGACGAAGGCAATTGTTATGGAGAGGCAAAAGGCTCCAAACAATCCAACTCTGGGATCCACGCCTGCGATCCCAGAGAAGGCGATCGCTTCTGGAATCATGGCGAAGGCCACGACCAGGCCTGAGAGAACATCCCGTCTCGGATTGCTGAACCAGTTCTGAAGTCCCATCGCGGGAGAGGAAGCCATGGGCGTCAGTGCCACTTTCTGTTCAGGGACCGTATCTCAGAGAGGTGGCAGCAACCCGTGGGGATCGTGATGTGACTTCAATTGATTGAGGCCTGGAAGCCAGTCTTGAAAGGCGTCATGGAGTTCCACCTTGTGGTACGACAGGTGGGGATGGATCTGAGCGAGGTGAGCACCTGGGCAGTAGTCAGAGACAAGGTTGTTGGTCTGCCATAACCACTCCAGTGCTTGGTCTCGCCCCTTGGTATCACCTGCGGACCAAGCGGCTGTACACCATGGTTTCCAGATCGCATCGCGATGAAGGAAGGAGGTGCGTGCAACGGGAACCTGAGAACTCTTCCCACCAAGTTGTTGGGCACTGATTTGGCATCCGGGGTGAGGACGCCTGCGCATGAGTTGCTCCAGTTCTGCCATGAGTGCTAGCCATCGTTGGCCCCAGGCTGGCCCGAGCCTGCTGACGACTTCGGTGTGGATGCGTCCTTGGAGAGCCGTGGATCTCGCCAACGTTCCAAAGGGGGGCTGGGCATGTTGGCCAGGCACCATCTTCATGCTGGATTCGGGGCAGTGGCCAAGCCGTGTTTTCAGCGACTCCACAGCTTTTATCGCGGCAGCGTCGTTCGCAAAGCAGACAATGAACAGCTCAATTCTTTCGTTCCAGGTCCACTGCAAGCTGGCGCTGTGGTTCCACTGTTCTGCCACCTCCATCGCAATGGAAAGCTGCTGAGCGCTGCCAATGCTCCGCCAAATGACGAGCGGTGTGAGCTCCTGCGTACGCAGCCGGATCGCCGTGACAATGGCTAGGAATGGAGCGGCACCGAGCAGGCCTCTCCATTGCTGCTGCTCTTCATGGGGACTCACCGGGGCTGACAGCTCGAAGCAGTCGCCGTTTCCCCAAACGCCTCGCAGCCCCACGATGTGATCCATGGCTAGGCCCTGGGATCGGCTTAGGGGACTGATGCCACCCGTTAAAACAAAGCCGCATCCTGGAACGGTGGAGAGGCCAACGGGGATCGAGCGCCCCCTGGTTTGCAGACCTTCTAAAACCTCGGCCATAGACAGTCCTGCCCCAATCTCCACCTCATCGCCTGCTTCGCTGATCACCAGCTGGCGATGGCGCGCTCTCAAGTCCAGTGTCCAGAGTCCATCGGCAGCACAGCGACTGCTTGTGCCCCCTGAACAGACCATCAACGGGCTTGGCTGGATCCCTTGATGAATCAAATTGGAAAGTGTGATTGCATCAGATGAGATCCACCCCGCTGGGTGTGAAGCGTTGGCCAATGGATTCCAAAGCGCAGCATGCTTAGTCACGTTTTGGCTCCCATGCGAACCGGTGGTCGAGGCAAGACCAACAACCGCGATTCAACAATGCCGAGGATAGTGTCGTGGGAGTGGAACGAACCGAGTGAGTTCAGATCCGAGTGCGCCGCAACCATCGCCTTACGGCGTTTTAATATGTGGTCATGGCAGTAGGAATCGCTTAGCGGTTGAGGAATTTGAACGTCTCGCGCTCGGTCTTCGCCGGCGCCTGAGCCCGATTCCTGTTGAACATGGGTTTTTGGAATTTGCCAATCCAATCCTTGGGGATGGTTTGGATCGCTTAAGAGAGCAAGGGGTGGAGCGGGTTTTGGCCATTCCGGCCATGTTGTTTGCAGCAGGCCACGCCAAAAACGACATCCCGTCTGTGCTGAACACCTACAGCGCTGAAACGGGTTTGGAGATCGATTACGGCAGAGAACTGGGTGTTGATCGATTGATGATTGCAGCCGCAGGCGCTCGGATCCAAGAAGCCTTGGACGCTAATCCAAGCGTTCCTTTGTCCGAAACCATGTTGGTGGTTGTTGGACGCGGGTCATCGGATCCCGATGCCAATTCCAATGTCGCCAAGGTTGCGCGGATGCTTGTGGAAGGTTTTGGCTTCGGCTGGGGAGAAACCGTCTATTCAGGCGTGACGTTCCCGCTGGTGGAGCCAGGTCTGCGACATGTGGTGCGCCTTGGGTTTAAGCGCATCATCGTCTTCCCCTATTTCCTGTTTTCTGGTGTTCTTGTGACCAGGATTCGCCAGCACAGTGAACGCGTCGCCAACGATCATCCCGAGGTGGAATTTCTGCATGCCTCCTACCTCGGAGACCATTCAAGGGTCCAAGACACGTTTGTGGAGCGGGTGGATGAGGTGCTCGGTGGTGAAACAGCGATGAATTGCTCGCTCTGTAAATACAGAGCACAGGTGCTCGGCTTTGAGACAGAGGTGGGCCTAGCCCAGGCCAGCCACCATCACCATGTGGAGGGCCTGACCGATGGCTGCGATCTATGCGAGCGCGAGTGCACCGGTGCCTGTCAGCCCGATGGTGTGCCTATTCCGCTGGGGGGTGGGCATCCGTCTCCCACGCATGGAGACCACATACATGCTCACGACCACGACCACGACCATGGACATCACCCCTATCCGCATGCGGAACATCCCTTAGGCCCGAGCACCCTTCGTGCTCGCCGTGTGGATTCAAAGACAGATGCCCCTGAATCATGAAGAACGCACTTTGTCACTCGCTTTCTCAAGGAATCTGTCCCGCGTAAGTCCAAAGAGACTTGCCCATATAAGCGAGGCTGATCAATCAAAGATCAAGCTGATTACTCCTTCTTTTTCCACAGAATCGGCCTCGTTTTCCACGGTCTTTGTGCGGGATCCAGGCTCATTGCTGAGAGTCTGTGGTTTTCCAAACTTGGCTTCAATTGAACTTGACAGCTTCTGCAGTGTCAGTACTCGGTTCAAAATTATCACGGCTTGCTCTTCGAGATCCACTGGGGCGCAATGAATCTCGCCTGGGTTTTTCTCTCATCCCCTCAATGTCTTCGTCTTTGACGCTTGCCCCCTTCATGTGTATTCCTTAGGAACGAGCCCTACCAAGGATTGCCCCCATTTCATGGATCGATATCACCTTGAACATTGCGAAACCACCGTCGCTGAATCAATCAACGACCTAGGAATTTCATCGGTGAGCATGGAAGCTGAAATCCCCGAGGTTCTTTATCGCGGAATGAAGGATTTCATTGGACTAAATCCTCGCTGGGATCAATATCGTCTGCTTAGTTCAGCAATTGCTCAATTTTTAGTACAAAATGGTTGTACAGATCGAGCTGTTACAGAGCGCTACCTCGATGATCTGTTTACGCGCTCTGAGGTCTGAGCACCTGCAAACAAGCTCTCCTCGTAAGGGCCATCATCGTCAACGTTGGACTTTGCCACGCTGAAGAGGGCCAACAGGAGCCGTCAACGACCAATACGTTTGGACAGCGCCAGAGGCGATTCCAGGCATCCACAACGCTGTTGTTCTCATCGCTGCCCATCAGAGCTCCACCCAGCTCATGCACGTAGTATCCAGGCGGAGGAGCGCCTGCCTTCATGGCCTCCATGTTGCTGACAACAGGTTCGATAAGCGGCATCTTGACAAGATCGGTGAGCGGTTGAATCTCTCCTCCCCCAAGAGCAATGGCCTCAGCCATCATTTTGTGCATGTGAGCCACCATCGCTGTTTCGTTTGCTCCCCATCGGCAGCTGATATGCGGGATGGGAACGCCCCAGCGATCGACTGATTCCGACAAGGTGACCCGGTTTTGAGCAGACGGGAGCACTTCCCCGTGACCAATCAGAAAACCCAAGCGACAGTCGGGATTCCTTTTTAACCACCAAGGCGGATCAAAGCGATTGATTGCGCCCCAAAGTCCATACCCTCTTGAAAATGGGAGAAGCCCGTCGCGTTGTGGTGGAAGACTCCCAAAGGGAAGGAAAAAACTTCCAGCCCCCGACAATTGGCTGGTGGGGTCTTGGTCTTGGAGAGGTTGACGCCCACTCCTGCTTGGAACGGCAAAGAAGCGGCAGGTTGAGACGTGATCCATCAAGTGACGCCCCAGGCTGGCTGAGGGATCCTGAAAGCCTCCTTCTGGTGCTGAGCCCTCTGAGAGCAATAGAAATCGCAGCGAGGCAATGGTGGAAGCGCAGAGAACCACCAAAGCTGCCTCCAAAGCCATGCGCTCACCGTTGCGTTGATCGATCACAACGACTCCGCGGGCACGACTTTGATCGCCGTTCATCAGTAGGCGTTCTGCCAGGTGCCCTGACAGCACTTCCACGCGTCCAGTGGAGAGGGCTGCGCTGAGACTGCTTCCCGGACTGCTTGATGGGGGCCATGGACACTCTGCGGACGGTTGATGTGCTGAAAACCCGCGGGAGTGAATCATCTTGATGTCAGTCGAGTCTTGGAGGTCCCTCGCCAGCTGTTCCTCCTCTGGGGTGAAGCTCAGGGGAGCGGTGGTGCAACCATCTGGGAGCTGCGCTAGTCCATCTCTGTTGCCATGAACAGCAAATTGCCGTTCCAAAGCGGAATAATGCGGATCAAGGTCTTGATGGGAAATCGGCCAGGAGGACCCGTGGCCATCACGCTCTGCAGCTTTAAATTCCAGGTCTGAGAGTCGAAGGGTGATTCCACCCCAGGTCAAACTTCTGCCTCCAACCTGGCGTCCTTGAGTCCAGAGAAAAGGTTGATCTTTTGGTGTGGAATACGGATAGCGCTGCTCATCGGCATAGAGCAGTGGATTGTGTTTCCAGTAGCCGGGGTGCTGGGCCTGAAGCCGATGCTTTCCGCTGAGAAGGCCGCGAACCCGTCTCATGCTGTTGCTGGGTTCGCTCCCCAAGGCCTCTTGAGCGCTGAGGTCGGGTCCTGTTTCCACCACCAGGACACGGACCCCTGCTTCAGCGAGCGTTTGGGCGGCCACGCCTCCGGTTGCACCTGAACCGATCACGATGGCTTCGAAGGGTTTCAGCGGCACAGCTCAAGCGATGACCTGTTCTTAGTGTCCCTCTTCGCCAGCGGATTCGATCAGCTGAGTGACCTGGCAGAGACTGAGTGCCTTGATCAGTCGTTGGGATGGGGATGTCTTGATCCAATCATTGAAGTTCCACTCAGACTTCATTCCTGATATTAATTGCTATTTGAAGTAAGAATCGATCTATTAAGCCTTGCTTTGGACAGTCTTGATGTTTCGTTGATCGGCTTAATGCGGTATGAGTTTTTAGGATAAAGTTTTTGACATATTTGTTTTATTAGAAGTGAGGTTTTGTGTTGCGCGCGCCCATTCGAGGGTGACTCTCTACTTGTCAATCAATGGTTTAAGTGTGAGAACACGTTGCTGGGTCTGAAGTCCAAGAATGAATGATTCTTCGAACATGGATGGGATTGACGTGTCAAGCATTAAAAAACCCCTCATAAAGAGGGGACTTTGGAATTGGTGGCGGGGGGGAGATTTGAACTCCCGACCTTCGGGTTATGAGCCCGACGAGCTACCAGACTGCTCTACCCCGCGTTGCCCCAAAACTATACAACTTGGGGGCCGCAGCCCTAGCGATTGTGAGCGTTCACGCGCGAAGCTCTCCCTTCACTTCCAGCCGCAGGCCTGGGCCGAGGATCAACATCTGGTCTTCCAGTTCGTCAAGGCTCCCCTGAGTGATCCAATCAAGTTGGCGCAGAAGATGCAGCGCGACCGCCTGTTTGGCACGACGAGAGCCATCTTCCACCTTGATCGCAACTCCCAGGCCATCTCCCGTTCTGCTCAAGCACTGAACGCCTTCGGCGCCCCCCTTGCTAATCACCTGCTGATGTGAGCGGGACATGAGCTCTGTGTCGAAGCGACCCTCTCCGGCCACAAGCTTGGGGTGGGCGAGCATCGCTCTGCTGATTTGCTCTAGCTCTGCATGGGTTGAAGCGCCGAGATGGGCATAGAGCAAGGCGATCTGGGACAGCTGTAGGAGCAGGGTGGGCGCACCGCAGTCATCGCGCTCAGCGACGAGTTCCTGCGCTGGGAGTCCAAGGATTTCCCCTACGCGTCGATTGATTTCTTGCTGCAAAGGATGTTCACCCTGGAGATAACTCTCGAGGGGCCACCCCATTTTTCGTGATGTGGCAAGGAATGCCGCATGTTTTCCAGAGCAATTATGCTCCAGTGGACTGTGACCCCAAGTTGGAATTGGACAGTGGAGAGCGTCCGGCTCTAGTTGGGCGTTCCAAAGCAGTCGGAACGCTTCCCTGGCATGTTCAGCAGTCCCGGCATGGGAGGAACAACTGATCGCCAAGCCGCGATCGCCAAAGTCATAGCTTCCGGAGGCGCCACTGCTGAGGGCAGGCAAGGCCTGGAAGGGCTTGAGTGCTGATCTCACGAAGGTTTCGTGATCAGCCCGTCCGGCCTTCATCAGGATTCTGCCTTTTGCATCACAGACCACGGCATGGACGCGATGGATGGATTCCACCGAGGAACCTCGTTTCAGCACGACCTCAAAAGCAGGACAGCTGGAGTTTCTGGACGATCTGCCGTAGCCAGAAGAAAGGGTCATTGAGAAGTTCTCAGCAAGAAAATGTCAGCGAAATTAGAGAGCCTGACAGAGACTGGCTCCACCAAGAATGAGCCCCGTTGTTGTGGCCATGGCTCTGCCGAGCCGTCCCAGGATTGGGCGAACTTCATGTTGGGCAAGCAGCAGATCACGTTCGCGCCATGACAAGGGTTTTTCCCAAACTTGTCCGTCATACCAACCGGATTCTTCGTATTCCACGCGTTCAGAAAGAAGACGCTTGTGGACATAGCTCCAACCCAGCCATTGGCGCACCAATAACAACATCGGTAAAACCAGCCCCGAAACAGCACCTGCCAGCACGAGGCGAACCGGATCGTGTCTCAAGCTCCAACTACCGCTCGCGATCAACACGGTGAGAGGAACGATCAGAAGCCAACTCAAAACCAAAGCTTTGTCTAGATCGATTTGTCGATGACGCGGCCAGGCAAAAAACCATGATTGGCTGAGCTGGGAAAACTCTTCCTGGGGACGTTGGTCCGGGGGAACAGGACAGGAGATGGTCGCGGCCATATGAACAGGTGTCAGAGGCCTACGGATGTCTCGGACGCTAGATGGGGACGGCGTTCACCGTGACTCCAGAACGCTTCTAGGTCGTAATAACTGCGTTCCTGCGATTGCAGGATGTGAACAATCAACTCGCCGTAATCCAGCAGGGCCCAGCGACCTTCATTCAGCCCTTCCTTGCGTAGGGGGAGTCGTTGCGCCTCCTCTTCCAGGCGGTCTTCAACCGATCGAGCCATGGCCTTGACCTGAACGTCACTCTGACCGCCTGCAATCACTAACCAATCGGCCAGGCTTGAGACCTCTTCGACCCGAATCAGCTGGATATCCACACCCTTGCGGTCATCGCAAGCCTCGGCTGCAAGCTCAGCGAGTTGTTCACTATCCATAAACGTTCTCGCTGGTAACGGATTGATTGGAGCCTTGTTGCTGAGCCATTTCAGCTCTTGCTTTGCCTGCACTTTTGCGGAGGGCTTCCAGCCGATCTTCGTAAAAACTCCTCTTTTTCTTTTTGCGTGTCTGCTCCACTAACTCTTTGAGGGCCCCACCCAAGCTTTTGTATGAGTTCGGAACGCTGTAGCCAAAGCGGCAAGCCAGATCAATCGCCCGCTCATCTGCCGCGATCGCATCACGAAGACGCTTCTCGGCATTGTTTTTGAGATACAGGCGATAGCCGGCAAACCCGGACAAGCCAAGGGCCATGAACAACAGCAGGCCGTCCTGGACCCAAAGCTCACCAATCGCGCCGCCCAGGCCAATAGCCAGAGCAGCCATTTCCCATCCATCTCTGGGGATGGTGTCGTTTTGGATGCGACCGACTTCGTGCCAAAACAGCAGGTTTCTGTGATCGAGAGCGAAGCTGTCCCATTGGTCGAGATCCACCTGAATCTCGACCTCATCTCTGCCGATCTCTTCAAGCGTGATCAGAGCAGGTTCCACAGCAGCAGCAGCTTCCACGAACACCCAGCTCTGCATCTCTGGTGGCAGCAACCCTTTCAGTCGCTGGAGCTCACTCATGGTGAATCAAACTCTCCTTAGCCCCAACGCTAGCGACCAACCGACCCGAAAGGTTGCTGGTGAAATCTTTCAAGGGCTCCACATGGGAGTATTGGCTGGTTTGGCTGTATTGAAGGCCCATGCCCCGGCGGAACGATCTTCGTCGCATCCTCCTGTTGGGTTCCGGACCGATTGTGATCGGACAGGCCTGCGAGTTTGACTATTCAGGAACTCAGGCTTGTAAAGCCCTGAGGGCAGAGGGATTTGAGGTCATCCTGATCAACTCGAATCCGGCGTCGATCATGACGGATCCGGAAATGGCGGATCGAACGTACGTCGAGCCGCTCACGCCAGACGTTGTTACTCGCGTGATTGAACAGGAGCGGCCCGATGCTTTGCTTCCAACCATGGGAGGGCAGACCGCTCTCAATCTGGCGGTTGCTCTTGCCGAAAATGGAACGCTGGAGCGGTTTGGCGTTGAGCTGATCGGTGCTGATCTCAAAGCCATTCAAAAAGCGGAAGACCGTCAACTGTTCAAGCAGGCGATGGAGCGCATTGGCGTTCACGTTTGCCCGTCAGGAATCGCGTCCAACTTGGACGAGGCTGAATCGGTTGGTGCCTCGATTGGCAGCTATCCACGCATCATTCGACCCGCTTTCACGCTCGGTGGAAGTGGCGGCGGGATTGCCTACAACCCCGAGGAGTTCAGTGCCATTTGCAAGACGGGCCTGGATGCCAGTCCTGTCTCTCAGATTCTGATTGAGAAATCTCTTCTCGGCTGGAAGGAATTTGAGCTTGAGGTGATGCGTGATTTGGCAGACAACGTCGTGATTGTTTGCAGCATCGAGAATTTGGATCCCATGGGGGTCCACACCGGTGACTCAATCACCGTGGCACCAGCCCAAACCCTGACAGATCGGGAATACCAAAGGTTGCGAGATCAATCAATCGCGATCATTCGTGAGATCGGTGTGGCCACAGGTGGAAGCAATATCCAGTTCGCCATCAATCCGGCTGATGGCGAAGTGGTGGTGATCGAAATGAATCCAAGGGTGAGTCGCTCCTCTGCCCTGGCCAGCAAGGCCACTGGATTTCCGATTGCCAAGATCGCTGCGAGGTTGGCAATCGGATACACCCTCGATGAGATCCTCAACGACATCACTGGGAAGACACCAGCCTGTTTTGAGCCGACCATCGACTACGTGGTGACGAAAGTCCCTCGTTTTGCATTTGAAAAGTTCCGGGGATCTCCCGCTGTTTTGACAACCGCGATGAAGTCGGTTGGTGAGGCGATGGCCATCGGTCGTTGTTTCGAAGAGTCGTTCCAGAAAGCCTTGCGATCCCTGGAGACTGGCCTGTCCGGCTGGGGGGGGGATCGTCCGGAGCCCTCGTGCTCCAAAACCGATCTTGAACGCTCGCTACGGACGCCTTCTCCCGATCGAATTTTGGCTGTGCGTAGCGCCATGCTGGCAGGAATGACGGATGATCATATTTATGAACTGAGCCATATTGATCCTTGGTTTCTTGCAAAGTTAAGGGGATTGATTAATGCTGAATCTGAGCTTTTAAAGGACCGCACGCTCGAAGACCTTGATGAACCAGCGCTGTTAAGGCTTAAAATGTTGGGATATTCAGATCGTCAAATTGCCTGGTTTGTTGATAGTAAAGAGCTTGATGTGCGAGAGCGTAGGGATCAATTGGGCGTGACTCCTGTCTTTAAAACAGTGGATACATGCGCCGCTGAATTTGCCTCATCCACTCCTTATCACTACTCAACCTATGAGCGTCCGCTATTTCGCTTGAAGCCAGATGGACAACTTCAACCCATGGCTCCCTCCACTGAAGTTGTCGTTGAAACAAGACCCAAGCTAATGATTTTGGGTGGAGGTCCTAATCGCATCGGCCAGGGTATTGAATTTGATTACTGTTGCTGTCACGCCTCTTTCTCTGCGCAGGATCAGGGTTTTGCGACGGTGATGTTAAACAGCAATCCTGAGACGGTCTCTACGGATTACGACAGCAGCGACCGTCTTTATTTTGAGCCTCTAACGCTCGAAGATGTTCTGAATGTGATTGAGGCAGAGTGCCCCAGTGGAGTGATTGTTCAATTTGGTGGGCAGACACCTCTCAAGCTTGCCTTGCCTCTTTTGAATTGGTTATCTACAGCGAAGGGAGTGTCGACCGGGACTCAAATTTGGGGGACTTCACCAGAATCTATCGATCTCGCGGAAGATCGAGAACAGTTCGAGGCCATTTTGCGGAAACTCGATATCCGACAACCTCGTAATGGTCTAGCTCGAAGTGAAGTTGAAGCGCGATCCATTGCTGGCAACGTTGGCTATCCCGTCGTTGTTCGCCCCTCCTATGTCTTAGGTGGGCGCGCTATGGAAGTTGTCTACGACGAGACGGAGCTCAATCGCTATATGAAAGAGGCTGTTCAAGTAGAGCCAGATCACCCTGTACTGATTGATCAGTATCTAGAAAATGCTGTTGAGGTTGATGTTGATGCCCTTTGCGATCGTGAGGGTACCGTTGTGATTGGAGGCTTGATGGAACATATCGAACCGGCAGGAATTCACTCTGGAGATTCAGCCTGTTGTTTGCCTTCTATTTCTCTGAGTGATGATGCTTTGGCTGTTATTCGGCGTTGGAGTGAGGCGTTAGCGACAACATTGAAAGTTCAAGGATTGATCAATTTGCAATTTGCGGTTCAACGTGCTGTTGATGGAGAAGAGAAGGTGTTCATCATCGAAGCCAATCCCCGTGCATCTCGAACGGTTCCCTTTGTGGCCAAAGCCACCGGTGTGCCTTTGGCCCGACTGGCAACACGCCTGATGGCTGGTGAAACCTTGAGTCAGGTTGGTCTGCTGAAGGAGCCCGTTCCTCCTTTGCAAACCGTCAAAGAAGCGGTGCTTCCCTTCCGGCGTTTTCCAGGGGCCGATTCTCTTCTCGGTCCCGAGATGCGCTCGACTGGTGAAGTGATGGGTTCTGCATCTGATTTCGGCATGGCTTTTGCCAAGGCAGAACTCGCGGCAGGGGAAGCGCTGCCTACCGCCGGAACCGTCTTTCTTTCCACGCATGATCGCGACAAGACGGATTTGGTGCCTGTGGCGCGCCAGCTGATTGGATTGGGCTTCAAGTTGATTGCCACGTCTGGAACTTCCAGGGCTTTGCGTGAGCAAGGGTTGGAGGTGGAGTCTGTCCTCAAAGTGCATGAGGGACGCCCCAACATCGAAGACCTGATTCGCTCTGGTGGGGTGCAGTTGGTGATCAATACGCCGATTGGACGTCAAGCTGCTCACGATGATCGCTATTTGCGCCGGGCCGCTCTCGACTATTCCGTTCCCACCCTCACCACACTGGCTGGTGCGCGTGCGGCTGTTGAGGCGATTGAGGCCTTGCAAACTCGAACAATCGTGATTCATGCCCTACAAGACGTCCACGCATCGCTTGTTGGCCAGTAGGGTTTTAGAAGCTTGCTTTTGATCCTTTGACCACGACTTCCGCGACAGTTATTGCTCCAGGCAGCGATTGCCGGGATGCTTTTCGTGCTGCTTATCAAAACCGCTACACCTGGGAGCCAGGATTTGTTGGATATTCAGGTCGTTGCATTTGGCTACAAGGTGATCGCTCTGTTGAAGGGACTTTCCGTGTTGGTGCTGATTTAAAAGCGAAGGTTGAGGGGGTCACTGATGCTGAAGTTGAGAAGGCATTCGCCTCGCAATTGTGGGAAGTTTGTATTCATCGCGTCCGCCGCACATTTGAACAGACCCATTCAGAAAATACATTCACCGCTGGGGATTGCACCGATGAAGGCCTCGAAATCATCATTGGTGGGAAAGGTCAGGGCGATAAGTACCGTATTAAAGATGATGTTGTGACGATGGTTCACCGTCACATTCACGGAACGGTGGTGACCATCCACACAGAGAGCACAACGAATACTGGAAATGGCTATCTCAGTCGTTCCTACACCAGTCAATACGCTGATCCGGCGACTGGAGAAGCTCGGGGAGGAATGAATCGCTTCACTGACACCTTTGTTCCCGTTTCTGAGGGTGGATCTTGGGTGTTGAGCGAGCGCACAATTCGTACGGATGCTTGCGGAGATTCTCCCGCTAGTGAGCAGACTTTTCGTTTTGTTGACCTGACAAGCGCTTGAAATGTGGCACCATCAGCTGAGATTCATTTGATGGATGGAATCAGTTATTTCTGCAGTTAACGATCCCATTAATGGGATCGTTTGGGGTTGGCCGATGGTCATCTTGATCGCAGCCACGGGCATCCTTTTGATGTTTGGCCTGCGGTTAATGCCATTGCAACGCTTGATTTTTGGCGTTCGAGTGCTGGCTACCAGGTCGACCGCCTCTGAGGAAGGAGATATTTCTCCTTTTGCAGCCTTGATGACATCCCTGTCGGCCACGATTGGCACCGGCAATATTGCTGGTGTTGCAGGAGCTATTGCCGTTGGTGGTCCAGGGGCTGTGTTTTGGATGTGGGTGATTGCCGTGTTTGGCATCGCCACCAAATACGGCGAGGCTGTCTTGGCTGTGAAATATCGGGAAGTGGATGCTCTTGGAAACCACGTCGGTGGGCCGATGTATTACATCCGCAATGGTTTAGGCAAGAACTGGCAATGGCTTGCTGTTTTGTTTGCCACATTTGGAATGCTGGCTGGATTTGGGATTGGCAACGGAGTTCAGTGTTTTGAAGTCTCCAGTGCACTGGAAGCTTTTGGTATCCCCAGGTTGGCCACCGGATTGGTGCTTGGCGCTCTCGTTTTTGCAGTGATTATTGGTGGTATTGACCGCATTTCTCAAGCTGCCTCAGCCTTAGTCCCAGCAATGACCGTTCTCTATATCGTTGCTTGCATTCTTGTTTTAGGAATAAATATCGTTGATGTCCCTGCTGCCTTTGGAACCATTTTTTCTAATGCTTTTAGTGGCGAAGCTGCTGTAGGTGGAGCGTTAGGACAAGTGGTGCTAATGGGATTCAAGCGCGGCATTTTTTCCAACGAAGCCGGTTTAGGTAGTGCACCGATTGCTCATGCGGCTGCCAAAACGAATGATCCAGTCCGTCAAGGCACCGTGGCGATGTTGGGCACCGTGATTGATACCTTGATTCTCTGCACGTTGACGGCATTGGTGATCATTACCAGCGGTGTTTATGGCGGGGGTGAGTCCGGGGCCAACCTCTCGATCTTGGCGTTCAACACGGGCTTGAACGGAGCTGGATGGGTCGTTACTGCTGGTCTCGTTGTGTTTGCGTTCACCACCGTGCTCGGTTGGAGTTTCTACGGAGAGCGCTGCACTGAATTCTTGTTTGGCGAAAGGGCGATCAAGCCCTTCCGCTTTGTTTGGGTTGCCGTTGTTGTGATCGGCTCAGTGGCAGGAGATCGTGGTGTTGTTTGGGGTGTCGCTGACACCCTGAATGGCCTGATGGCACTCCCAAACCTTGTGTCTCTGCTCTTGCTGTCGCCAGTGATTTTTAAACTCACAAGCGACTACAACTTCAACCGTTCTCAGGAAGAGGGCTAACTTCTTTCAGTCGGTCGTTGAGTTGCATGGCCATGGACTGACGTCCTACTGCCAGCACTTTGAGGGTGTCCTCATGCATGCGTAGTTGGGCGTCGGCGACCTGCATTCCTCTAACGAGCTCTTTCAGGTCATCTGGGAGCTTATTGAGGTCATAGCGTTTTCCTTCAAAGGTCAGAATTGGATTCTGGTCTTGGGAAACGGAAGAACTGGTCATCAATGGAAAGCAAACGCAAAGATCTTATTGGCTGGTGTGTTGTTTGAAACCAATCATTCGTTGACGCGGATGAATTGTCTTTCGCAGAGTTCTCGATATCTACCGCCCTGACTCATTAGATCGTCGTGGCTGCCTTGTTGGCTTATACGACCATGTTCGAGAACAACAATGAGATCGGCTTCCTGAACTGTTGCCAAACGATGGGCAATCACAATCACTGTTCGGCCCAGCATGGCTTGCTTAAGTCCCAGCTGAACGGCGGCTTCAGCCTCTGCATCGAGGGCACTGGTGGCTTCATCCAACAACATCACTGCGGGATTTCCAAGCACAGCCCTCGCGATGGCGATGCGCTGGAGCTGTCCCCCTGAAACGTTGGTGCCTCGCTCCTGAAGACGCGTGTTGTAGCCGTCTGGGAGACGGATGATGAAGTCGTGGGCGTTGGCAAGCTTTGCGGCTTGTTGGAGCTGTTCTTGCGTGGCCTGCCGACCAAATCGAATCGCCTCTGCGATCGTTCCAGAAAAGACACTGCTGCGTTGCGGCACCAGAGCCACTTGCTGTCTCAAGTCGCGCGCGCTGACTTGGCTGAGATCTTTGCCATCAAAAAGAAGCTGACCTTTGTTAACGCGATTAAACCGCAGGAGCAGAGAAAAAAGCGTGGTCTTGCCAGCCCCTGAAGGTCCCACAAGGGCCACAACTTGTCCTGCCTGGATCGAGAGATTGAAGTCTTGAAGAACGGGTTGTCCTGGTGTGTAAGCAAACTCGGCTTGATCGAAGTTCAAGTCTCCGCGCAGGCGGCCTAGGGGAATCGATGGAACCGGATCTGCCGGTTCCGAGGGTTCTTTCTCGATTTCACGGAGACGGCGAAGCGAGGATTGTCCCTGCTGAAATTCGTTGTAATTCGCGGTGACATGGGCGATCGGATCGATGAGGAGCACCAAACCGGTGAGGTAGGTAATCAGCTCAGGGACACCTAGATCCCCACTACTGATCCTGATCGCTGCCAAGACCAGGACTGTGGCGAAACCCAGGACCTCAATGATCCCGACCACGGGATGTTGAAGAGCAACAAGCCGATAGGTGTTGTAACGAGCTTGCCGGTGTTGATCGATTTCTTGTTCAAAACGGCTCTCTAACCAGGGTTCTGCGGCAAAGGCGCGTACGAGAGGTAGGCCTTCAATGGCCTCTCCCAGTAGACCTGCCAGCTCACTGACCTTTTTTTGACTGCGTTCTGTGGCGATCATCACTCTCGCTCCAAACAGGCTGATCAGCCAGGCAACGAAGGGTGCGAGCAGCAGGATTGCGAGCGTTAGTTTCCAGTCAAGCCAAAGCATGTAGCCAAGAACGGCCACCAATTGCAGAGCACTCGGGATGCTGTCGTGGAGGGTTTTATAAATCACCTCACTCACACGGTCAGCATCCTCTGTGAGCCGATAGGTGAGATCTCCTGACGACATCTTTTCCAAGGCGCCGAGCTGTACCTTTTGAAGCCTCTGAAACAGGTCTCGTCTCAGCGACTGGCTGACTTGTAAAGCAGGACCTGCGAGTAGGGAGTCTTGGCCAAATTGAGCAAGTTTTTGGATCGCGAACACCAACAGAACCAGGCCAATGACCGGCAGGATTCTTTGTAAGTCACCCGAGCCCACATCGGGCAAGAGTCGGCCCATCAGTCGCATCAACACCAACTGGCTGCTGACAAAAACCAGCATGCAAAGCGTGCCGATCGCCAGGAGCCGCCTGTGAGGTCGCAGCAGTGGAATCAACCTGCGGAATCCCGCTTCTGATGGCTTCAGCATCAAGTCAGACTATCAATGGCGATTGGACTGAATGGTGCAGGAATGAGACTTGATCAATTCCTTAAATGGATGGGCTGGGTGGCGACGGGTGGAGAAGCCAAGCTGCGGATTCAGGGGGGTGATGTGTTCGTCAATGGCGACCTTGAGCAGCGGCGTGGCCGTCAACTGATAGCCGGCGATCGCGTCCAAATGGGTGTCGACTCTGCCGAAGTTTCGGATTCTCTTCTGGCAGGGCCGTAAGTTGTCAGCTGCTGAGCTGCAGAGGAAGGAAGCGTGCGCAAACCGGTGATTGCTGGCAACTGGAAAATGCACATGACCTGTGCGCAAGCCAGGGCCTGGATGGGCACGTTTCTCCCTCTCATTGCAGAGCTGCCCGATGACCGACATCTGGTGGTGGCTCCACCCTTTACGGCGATCAGCACGCTCGCTGAGCTGAGCCAAGGAACGCGCCTTGAACTATCCAGCCAGAACGTGCACTGGGAGGGAGAGGGCGCGTACACCGCTGAGATCTCTCCGAGCATGCTCAAGGAGCACAACGTTGAATACGCGATCGTTGGTCACAGCGAACCTCGTAAGTACTTCAGCGAGAGTGACGAACAGATCAACCACCGTGCGCGATCGGCTCAAACCAATGGCTTGATTCCGATTGTTTGCGTTGGGGAAAGCGACGAGCAGCGCAGCCGAGGAGAGGCTGAGAGGGTCATTCGTCGTCAGGTTGAACAGGGCTTAGAAGGACTGGACCCCAGCCAGCTGGTGGTGGCCTACGAGCCGATCTGGGCGATTGGTACGGGCAAAACCTGTGAAGCGAGTGAAGCCAATCGCATCTGCGGATTGATTCGTAGTTGGGTGGGCTCACCAGATTTGATCATTCAATACGGGGGCTCCGTGAAACCAGGCAATATCGACCAGTTGATGGGAATGAGTGATATCGATGGGGTGTTGGTTGGCGGTGCCTCTCTCGACCCTGAAGGCTTTGGGCGGATCGCGAACTACGTGAAAAGCTGACGTCGATGCGCTGGCCGAAGGATTGGGGCACGCGCCCTGCCGTGATGGGAGTGATCAACCTCACTCCCGATTCCTTTAGCGATGGTGGTCAGTTCAATCAGCTCGATCGGGCCTTGGCTGAGGCGGAGCGTCAGATTGCCTCAGGGGCTGATTGTTTGGATCTAGGTGCGCAAAGCACCAGGCCGAATGCGACTGAAGTGGGAGCGGATGAGGAGCTCAAGCGCCTGTTGCCAACGCTGAAGGCCATTCGTGCCGCTTACCCCAAGGTGTTGATCTCCGTTGATACCTTTCTTGCCGTGGTCGCCAACAAGGCGCTTGAGGCTGGCGCTGATTGGATTAACGATGTGAGCGGTGGACGCCGTGATTCAGAGATGTTTCCGCTGATCGCTCGTGCGGGATGCCCATTTGTGCTGATGCACAGTCGCGGCACGAGCCAAACGATGGATCGCTGCACGGACTATGGAGAACAGGGTGTTGCCCAAACGGTTTTGGAGGAATTACGAGCAGCAACAACGTGTGCTCTTGAGGCCGGTGTGAATCGTGACCAGTTGCTTTGGGACCCAGGCCTTGGTTTTGCGAAAACAACCGCACAAAATCTCACCCTGTTGCAGCAGCTCGAGACCCTTGTGGCTGAAGGGATTCCCCTGTTGCTGGGTCCCTCTCGAAAACGTTTTATCGGAGCTGTGCTCGATGAACCAAGAGCTCGTGCCCGTCTTTGGGGGACGGCTGCTGTCTGTGCCAGGGCGGTGGAGGCTGGCGTTGCCGTCCTACGTGTGCACGACGTAGGACCTATTCATCAAGTGGTGACCATGGCCTCAGCCATTCGTTCAGATCGCTAGAACAAGGTCGATTTCCATGTGGCGATGATGAGTGAACCGAGTCTCACTCTCTTGTATGACGGTGGATGTCCGCTGTGTCTTCGAGAAGTCAAGTTTCTGAAACGCCGCGATTTGCATGGAAGGCTCGCTTTTATCGACATCGATCAAGACGCCTACGACCCTGCCCAATGGAAGGGAATTAGTTACCGAGAAGCGATGGCACGCATTCATGCCATCCGTGCTGATGGAGAGATTCTTCAGGATGTGGCTGTGTTCCGAGAGGCCTATCGCTGCGTTGGACTTGGTTGGATCTATGCCCCGACCCAATGGCCTCTGATTGGATCTTTGATTGATCTCATCTATGCACTTTGGGCCTCGCAGCGTTTGCGCATGACAGGACGCGCAAGCCTAAATGAACTATGCAATTGCAAGCAGAATGCTTCTTGATTCAGGGCGATTCGCGGCGAAAAGTTTTCTGATTGCATGATAATTGCCTCCTCTATCTCGTTGTAGAGTCTCTAAAAAGCAAGCCTATTTTTTGAACACTTTGAACTTGCAAGCTCTTATTGAAGAAATTCTACTGTTGGCTTGTATTCTCGAGCCCTTGAGTCGGAGATGAGTCTTCGTAGCATGATCAATAAAAAGCTGCAAATATACATTGTTAATGGGTTCTAGCGACTATTTCTTCAAAGCGCTTATGTGCTTCCAGGATTTATTTATGAGATGGAACTGGAAAAGATTACCCCTCTGATGTGACTCCTTCGATTCGATCCTCGACCTCTTGATAAAGCTCTTGAAGTTGTTGGATATTTTCATTAGAAGTTTCCCAGTATCCACGGCCGTTTACTTCTAGCAGGGTGCCTACAATGCGCCTGAAGCTATGAGGGTTGAGTTCCAGTAAGCGTTTGCGCATTTCTGGATCGTTGATGAATGTTTCATTCGCTTCTTCGTACACAAAGTTGTCAACAGATCCGCTAGTCGCACTCCACCCGAGCGTGAAGTTGAGTCGTTTGGCTACCTCACGCACACCTTCATAACCCGAATCAAGCATCCCTTCGTACCACTTCGGATTCAGTAATTTGGTGCGGGAGTCAAGGCGAATGGTTTCGCTTAAGGAGCGAACCTGAGCATTCGCCGTGGTCGTGTCTGCGATGTAGCTCGTGGGTGTTTTCCCATCATCGCGCAGCCCCTGAATCAGCTTGGTGGGGTCGCTGTCGAAGTAGTGGCTGACATCGGTGAGCGAGATCTCAGCGGAGTCGAGATTTTGGAATGTCACGTCTGCTGTCTTCATGACTGATTCGAAGACGTCGCGTTTTTGATCCATTTCGCCGGGGTTGTCGGCATTAAATGCAAACGTTTTGCGGGAGAGATACATCTCCTGCAGTTCTCCTTCCTCTTCCCAACTGCTGTTTTCAACGGCGAGGTTCACATTTGAGCTGTAGCTGCCGCTGGCATTAGAAAACACACGGCAGGCAGCATCGCGAAGGGTTGTTCCTTCTTTTTCAGCTTGTTCAAGAGCATGTTTTCGAACAAAGTTTTGTTCAAAGGCTTCATCAGATTCCGCAGCCATCTTCACGCCTTGATCAATCAGGGCCATCTGATTGATAAATAAATCTCGGAACACGCCCGAACAATTCACCACAACATCAATCCTTGGTCGGCCCAGTTCTTCCAGGGGAATGAGCTCTAGCTTGTTAACCCTGCCTAAGGAGTCTGGAACGGGGCGAACTCCGATGAACCAAAGGATCTGTGCGAGAGATTCCCCGTAGGTTTTGATGTTGTCTGTTCCCCAGAGCACGCAAGCGATGGTTTCAGGCCAATCGCCTTGCTCTGCTCTCTGGCGTTCGATCAATTTGTCGACAACAACTTTGGCTGCAGCAACAGCTGCTCTGGTTGGAATCGCTTGAGGATCCAGAGCGTGAATGTTTTTGCCACTGGGCAGTACCCCCGGATTCCGGATTGGGTCTCCACCAGGTCCTGGGAGAACGTATTCCCCATCAAGAGCCCTTAAGAGGCTCTCCATTTCCATGTCTGCGCAGATTTGTTGGAGGCAGAAACGCAAATAGGTAAACAGGGTGTCCAGCGCCGTGTTGTCGATGCTTGAAAAGCCACCAGCTGAACAGGCTCGGAACCAAGGCGATGGCAGTTTGAATCCGAAGCGAGAGATCAGATCCAGCAACCAACCAAAGTTTTCTCGCATGTTGACGCGACCATCACCCCCTGTGAGCGATCGCACCATGGAACCCACAGCAGCGCGTGAGACTTCTGTGATCGTGCGATTGAGCTCCACATCTTCAAGCACACCATCGTCGTTGCCTCGATAGATGTCTTCAATCTTGCGGCCGATCGATTCTGCGAGCAGCCCAGGAAGAGAACGAAGGCCTTCTTCTTCACGCTCCAAGGCGGCAATGCTCACCAGCGTTGCAATCGCTTCTTCTGCTGTGGGCGGCTTGCCGATGGTATGGAGGCCGCATGGAAGCAGGCGACTCTCAATTTCCATCAATTGGCGGTAGATGGCCCCAACAATGGCATCGCGATCTTCAAGCGTTAGATCAGAGGAATCATCGTCTGGAAGGGTGACGTCTTTATCAAGATTGCAAAGGCGAGCGGTTTCCACGATTGCATTCACGATCTGAACTCCTCGACCGCTTTCCCTCAGTTGTTGATAGGAACCCACCAACTCACCCAGCTCCTTTAAGCCTTTGTAGAGGCCAGCATTTTCTGCTGGAGGTGTGAGGTAACTAATCGTGGACGCATATCCCCTCCGCTTAGCGATCGTTGCTTCAGATGGATTATTCGCTGCGTAGTAATAGAGATTTGGCAAGGCTCCGATGAGGGAGTCTGGATAACAGGTTTCACTCATACCCATTTGCTTGCCGGGCATAAATTCAAGGGACCCATGGGTTCCGAAATGGAGCACGGCATCTGCTCCCCAAACTTTCTCTAAATAGGTGTAATAGGCCGCGAATCCATGGTGGGGACTTGCGCTGCGGGAATAGAGAAGGCGCATGGGATCGCCTTCATAACCAAATGTTGGTTGTACCCCAACAAAAATATTTCCAAAATGACGTCCATAAATCAATAAATTCTGTCCGTCACTGTTTAAATTACCTGGTGGTTTTCCCCAGTTTTCCTCTAAGCGTTCGGAATAGGGAGTGAGTCGTTCATACTCTTCAACGCTCATGCGATGGGCGATCGAGAGTTCTGGTGAGCCTTGAAGCGCTTCTGGATCGTTGATGACTGTTTCCATGAGTGCCTTGGCATCACGCGGCATGTCCTGCACGTCGTATCCCTTGGCCTTCATTTCTTGAAGAACCCTGTGAATGGAATCGAAAACGTTCAGATAGGCGGCCGTTCCCACATTTCCTTTGTCAGGGGGAAAGCTGAAAACAGTGATCGCTAACTTTTTTTCTGCCCGTGGTTTGAGCCGTAGGGACGACCATCGGATTGCCCTCTCCGCGATGGCATCGACGCGATCTTGAAGGGTGTGGGCCTTGCCAGTGGCGTCATCACGACCAGATAAAACAATCGGTTCGATGGCTCCATCTAATTCGGGAATCGCGATTTGCAGTGCAACTTGTACTGGATGAAGGCCTAGGTCACTTTTCTCCCATTCCTGGGTGGTTTGAAAGACCAATGGCAGGGCCACCATGTAGGGCCTGTTGAGCTTTTTGAGCGACTCAACAGCCTTCGGGTGATCCTGACGCGCTGGACCGCCAACCAGGGCAAAGCCTGTCAGCGAAACGATGCTGTCGACCAAAGCCTGATCTGAATTGAGCGGGTCGTAGAAGAACGCATTGACCGGCTTTGAGAAATCAAGACCTCCGCAGAAGATCGGAATCACGCGTGCACCACGGAATTCAAGTTCTTGGATGGTGGCTACGTAATGGGCATCGTCTCCCGTCACGATGTGACTGCGCTGAAGCACAAGGCCAATTACTGGCCCCTTACGGGCTTTTTCGTTGAGATCTGGGCGACTGGCCGTCCAATTCAAATATTCCTTCAAGTCCTCAAACATTTGAGGTGCGAGTGGATGCCAAATACCTAGATCAGGAAAGACTTCGGGATCTGCAACGGCTAAATCAGGACGATCATCACTTTCTGATGCAGGAAAAACATATTTATCAGCCAGCATCAGCAGAAAATTGCGCAGATTATCTGGAGTGCCACCCAACCAATATTGAAAACTGAGCATGAAGCTGCGGGCGTCTTGCGCTTTCTCGACAGGCAAATACTTGAGCACCGTTGGAAGCGTGTTCAAAAGTTTGAGCATGGCGTCTTGAAACCCTGCGCCACCAGCTTCCTTTCGCTTTTTCATGAAGCCGGCAATCGCGCTCTTGCTCTGGCCGAGTTGCGCCATCGAGAAGCTGCCAAGCTTGTTGAGACGCATCACTTCTGGCATCGAAGGGAAGACGACTGCGGCCTTCAATCGATCGCGGTGCGGACTGACAGCATCAACAACTTTTTGTGCCAGATCTTCAATGAAGATCAGGGATCCAATAAAGACATCCGTTTCAGCGATGTCTTTTTGAAAATCTGCATAGTTGAGCTCATCACGTAGTTCCTCGATGAGATAACCGCACAGTTCGATACCAATGGGACCGTCTTGGGCATTAAGGCTGACCGCTGCCTGCGTTAACGCACTCTGATATTGCGGTTCAAGAACGACGTAGACGGCCTTCATGACCGAATGGTGATTGTTGTTCTCAGCAGGAACAATCCGACGATCAGCGGAACGGACCTGCGTAAACATCAGCACTTCTAAGCAATGTAAAGAAGCTTACGGGTGTGAGAGTCGCTCTGCTTGAGATCGGCATTTCGTGTTACATCCGCGCCTGGCCCCATAGGCTGAGTCCATCTGCAACACGTTCATGAGCGACATCCAGACCGGCTCGATACCCGTAGTGGTGACCGGTGCGCTGGGTCGAATGGGTGCAGAAGTGATTCGAGCTGTGCAGATGGCTCCGGATTGTCATCTAGTGGGTGCCGTGGACAACACGCCCGGCAAAGAAGGGCAAGACGTGGGCGAATTACTGGGGCTTTCGGCCCTTGAGGTGGCTGTGACTGCTGATCTAGAAGGCTGTTTGTGCTCTGCAAGTCAGGCGGTTCGTGATGCAGGGCCTGGGCAAGGAGCCGTCATGGTGGATTTCACCCATCCTTCGGTGGTGTACGCCAACACCAGAGCTGCGATTGCCTATGGAGTGCATCCCGTGATCGGGACCACGGGGTTGTCACCGGCTCAACTTGATGACCTCCAATCCTTTTCCGACAAGGCATCCGTGGGTGGAGCTGTGATTCCCAACTTCTCTGTGGGGATGGTGCTGCTTCAGCAGGCCGCTGCTGCTGCTGCCCGGTTTTATGACTACGCCGAGCTGACCGAGCTGCATCACAACCGCAAAGCCGATGCTCCTAGTGGAACCTGCATCAAAACAGCCGAACTTATGGAGGAGTTAGGCAAACAATTCAACGAATCAGAAGTGGATGAGCATGAATCCCTTGCTGGTAGCCGTGGTGGGCAGCGTCCGAGTGGGCTGCGATTGCACTCTTTGCGATTGCCTGGCCTGGTGGCCCATCAGGAAGTGATGTTTGGCTCCCCAGGTGAGACCTACACCCTGCGACACGACACGATTGATCGGGCTGCCTACATGCCAGGCGTTTTGCTTTGCGTCCGCAAAGTGCGGCATCTTCAAGCCCTGGTCTACGGCCTTGAGCGTCTTCTTTAACGGGTTGGCACGATGTTGATTCCGCTTCGTCCCGGTGAGTTGTATCGGTTGATTCCTGCTGTTGCTACGGGCCAGCAATTCAGATCTGCCCTTGGCAATCCTCGAAAAATTCTCCAGCGTTTGCTGATCGCCACGATTGGGGGAGTGATCACTCTCTTGATCAGTCAGAGCCAGCTATCCAGTCGTTGGGGCTCGATCTTGCTGGTGATTGGTGTTGTGTTTCTCCTCTACATCTTGTGGGGACCGATCGTCGAAGCTGGTCGAAAAAATGCAGTCTTACGTCGCTATCCAGCTGCCGCTCTTTTTGAAGGGGAGATCGTTAAGACCTATCGGCAGGAGCGAGTTGAAAATCAAAGGGAGCAGGCTGATGCTCGCGGCCAGCTCGAATTGATTGAAAATCGACGGACCTGGCTGGTGCTGGAGCTAGCTGATGAGGACGGCTATCTCGGACGGATCTCTTTTCCAATGACCAAACAACACGCTTCGATCCGCCCCGGAGTTGTGATCCGTTGCGTGGTCCTGAGTGATCGCAACGACTTTTCGAGATTGGGGGCCCTAACGGATGCTTGGCTTCCTGGCCTGCGGATGTGGATCGGTGAGTACCCATACCTGCTGCGCCCTGCATTTGAAGACCTCTGTCGCATGCGCTTGCGCAAGGTTTCTTCACAAATGGGTTACACTTCTTAAACACCGGTAGGTTCCCCATGACTCAGGCCTCTACAAACGCTGCAACCATTCGCGGCGCAACAGTGACCACCGAAGATGGTGGTCGTCTCAATGCCTTCGCAACAGAGCCACGCATGGAAGTTGTGGACGTCGAGAGTGGTTGGGGCTTCCATGAGCGTGCCGAAAAGTTGAACGGTCGAATGGCCATGCTTGGCTTCATCGCTCTGCTTGCTACTGAACTGGCCATGGGCGGTGAATCCTTCACCCGTGGACTGCTCGGCATCGGCTGATCACGGTATGACCGGCACTTTGGCTCCGATACGGATCAATGGAGCCGGTCCAACTGGAAGTTTGTTGGCCATTGGTCTTGCGAACTTCGGATACTCAGTTCATCTATTCGATCCCCTCACTGCGGAACAGATTTGTTCCCGCAGCAGGGCTTACGCGCTAACTCATTCCTCAAGACGTCTCCTAACGCGATTGGGATTTTGGAATGAGTTAGTTCCGTTTTTATCACCCTTTAAGACGCTCCGCCTAGAAGATCGTGGCATCAACCGGTTTGTAAATTTTACAGAATCAGATCTTCATTCATCGAATCAATCAACGCAATCTGTTGGTTGGATTTTGGATCATAGTTCCTTGATGAAGCTCTTCATGAGCAGGCTTGAGGGTTCACCTCACATAAAGCTTCATCTAGGTGAGACGACGCATCAACAAGCTAAACCTCTAGATTTTTTTGGTTTGGTTATTGCCGCTGATGGCCCCCGATCTCCAACGCGATCACAGTTCAGCTTCCCGTGGTGGTCCCACACCTATACGCAGGGCTGTTTAACCGCAAAAGTTCATTTTCGTGATCTTGATTCTGAATACGCTTTTGAATGTTTTAGGCCGGAAGGACCTTTGGCTATTCTTCCTCTAGGAAATTCAGATTTCCAAGTTGTATGGAGTGCGCCTCTTCGTCGATGCCGTCAGCTAGCCGGTCTTGAAAGGTCTGCTTTTTTGGATCAGCTTTGTACCATCCTTCCTCAGGGACTCGAGCCTGATGCTTTGCTCGATTCACCCGCTGCTTTTCCTTTAGAGATTAGTTTTGCGCCAAAACTGAATAGAAAAAATGTTGTTCTGGTTGGTGAATCTGGCCATCGCTGTCACCCTGTGGGAGGGCAAGGACTCAATCTTTGTTGGCGAGATGTGGACATTCTCCTTCAAATAATGACGTCTGCTTCTTGTGTACGGCGTGGTTTAAAAACTGTGCCTGGTGCTTACAGCAGGCGTCGTTATTTTGATTTGTTAACGGTGGCTCTGGCGACGGATCTTCTTGTGCGTTTGTTTTCTAACCGCCAATCAGCACTTTTGCTTGTCCGCCGTTTTGGGCTGTTCATGCTCAAGCACTCTCCCTTGTTTCGGCGTATTTCGCTGCAGGCGATGTCGGATGGACCCAGCACGCTTTTGCAAAGCTTGCCAGAGTGAGCGCAATTGATTGGTTTTGATGGTCATTAGTAGTGACCCACAACCCAAGCCATCCGCTGCGTTGCTCGCTTACTTACAGGGCAAGCTTGGGCTGAGTGCCAGTGCCATCAATCTTGGCCTTCGCCAAGCTGAATTGGAACAGGCACCCCTGCCTGTGGTTCTCTGGAGTTTTGGACTGCTCAGTTTGCAGGGATACCAAGACGTTTTGGACTGGCAGCAAGCTCAGGAGTAGTGAATCAGAGATTCAACATGGATGTCGGAGGGAAGACGCGTGCGTCCTTCTAAATCGCTGAGTTCCACGATGAAGGCGCAACCAACGAGTTGGCCGCCTGCCTTTTTGACTAAATCGCTTGTTGCCGAGGCAGTCCCTCCTGTTGCTAAGAGGTCATCAACAATTAAAACTCTCGGCTGTTCTCGCATGGCATCTGCATGAATCTCGAGACGATCCGTTCCATATTCCAGGGCGTAATCAATTCCGTAGACCTTGCCGGGAAGTTTGCCTGGTTTGCGCACTGGAACAAATCCCAGTTTCTTTTGCGTTGCTAGACCCATTCCTACGATGAAACCTCTGGCTTCAATTCCCACAATCAGGTCTGGTTTCAACGAATCGCAGAGCGCTCCTAGACGAACCATTACCTCGGCCCAGCCCACGGGGTCGCGCAACATCGGGGAGATGTCTCGGAAGAGAATTCCTGGTTTTGGAAAGTCCGGAATATCTTGAACGTAGTGGCGAAGATCCAAGAACGCTTTCTGGTGAAACTTACAAGGAATTATCGCAGATATTGCCTAGGAGGAGCATGAACGCGCTTGTCCCTAAAATAGCTCATTTGGTCTGATCCACTTTGCGTGAATCCATCATGACGTTGCAACGATCTGAACTTATTTCCTATTTGCATTTTCGTTCTCATGAACGTTTCCTTTGCTGCTCATGTTTGACTCTATTGATTGAAGTGTTTTTCGTGAGTGTTTCTTTCGCTTGCTGATACGTTGTTTTTCATGCCTATGTTTTCGTTTTGTATTTAATTTGTACCGCTAGCCTTGCAATGGTTGATAGGGTTTGCGGCTAAGAATGACCGCTCGCTGAGCGCTCTCGTTTCTTGTTTGGCTTGGATCCTGTGTCAATTCCAGCTGTTGTCGCCATTCCCTTGAAAGGATTGTTTCAAGCCTTAGAGTTAGCTTGTCTTGCATATGGCCAAACGTTTTTGGATGCTGATGAGGGGGCTGATAACGGCTTTTCTGATCGTGTGTTAGCACTGCATCCAAGCTTGATTTGATTGAAATCGAATCGGTATGACCCGAATTGGTACGCCACCCAACCATGACTGAAGCACCAGTCACTTCTCCCCAAGAAGCGTCTTTGCCAACGGCGGTTCTTGGCCGTCGAGGGATGGAGCGTCTCGATCTTCTTTTGCTCACGGTGGAGTCCTTGGACTTCAACGGAGGTGAGGCCATGCTTTGGGCCACCCAACAACTTGGCTTCGAAAGTCTGTTCCCAAACCGGGTAGAGCTTTGGAAGCGTCGATGCCATAACCCGCTTCGACGCTCCACCCGTCGTGGAAGGCTTGGTTCGGCTGAAACAGAGGCCCTTATCAGGCTTCTCTGTGCCATGGCTGATCGGCTTTATCCGATGCTTCACCAGCTTCTCTCGAGTCGTGAACCGGCTGACCTCAGCAAGGAGCGTTGGGCTTTAGTTGACCAACGCTTGAGGGATTTGATCGCTGAGCGCTTCAATCTCCGCCGGGGGGCTGTTCAACGCTTGCTCAGCACCGATCACTCAGCTTCGATTCAACGACAGCTTGTTTTGACTCTGGCGCTGGCTGCCGGACCTGGTGGAGTGGATCGCTTGCGGGCCAGTCTTCTTGACCCAACACCCTGATGATCTCGATGCTCAAACTCTCTTATCGCTACGACCAAACGGCGTCCAGGCTTGAGGTGGATGGACTTCCTGACTTCTCCGCTGGACATGGCGACAACGTGATTGGGATTCTGTCTGCCTGGCGTCTTCAATTGGTCGGTGCTCCTGAACTGGAGGGGAAACGCGATCACCTTGAAGCCTTGATGGCTGTTGTGCTTCCCTATGCACGCCATCAAATTTCCGGAGTTTCCAGGGCTGAAGGATGGTCGCAGCATCCAGTGAGCATCCGCCCTGTGGAGGGTGGTCACCAACTGGAACTGACGAGCAGTCAGCCGGATGTTCCCCCGTTGGAAATCAAGTTGGATGATGCTGATTTCGCCGATCTTTTGCGCTGCTTAGATGCACTCCGTGCTGATGATCGCGTGGCGATCTCTTGGCCTGAGGTTGTCAATCATCCCTTGAGTCGTCGTGAATTGGTGGAGCGGGTCCCCTTGGTTCGTCGTTTAGCTGCACCTATTTTTGGAGGCGTGGCCCTGGTTGTGGTTGGGGTCATGGCCATGGTGATTCCATTGCCCATGCAGGAGACCAAGGCTCCAACCGACTCCGTAGAGGCTCCCAGTTCTGACTCGGTTAGCGATCCTTCACAAGTCGATCCAGCCCGTTGACCCTGTTTCGGTTTTCGCCCATATATTGGCGTTGATTGCTCGTCTATCAATGTCCCCCAGTTGGTCTGATCTGAGACGGCGTGTCGCAAGGATTGGAGCTTCTCTGGATGTGGTTGTACGCAGCGATCCGGAGGTTTGTGGCTTGAGTGGTGCTGATCATCAACTCACACTTCATCACAGTGGTTATGGAGATTGCACTGTTGGAGATCTCAGTTTAATTAACTGCCCCAATGAGTTAGTTCTCATTGAATTTGAGCGCTGGATGCGTCGCGCGAAGGAGTCGTTAGTGCCATGAGCTCCAAGAACATCACTCGCCTGCCTCTTACGCAGAAAGAGCGTCGTGTTTTCCGCCAACGCAAACGATCTTCCAAGCGTTTGCCTATTTGGATGATGTTTTTGGAGTCAGTCTTGCTGCTCCTGCTTGGGACTGGCTTGCTCGCTGGTTTGAGCTGGTTACCGACAAAGGTCGATGCCATCGTTGTTGTGAGTGAAGCGATTGCGGATTTAATTCGCGGTCTCAGTCAATTGCTCGAAGCGTTATTAGGTTTGTTGGCAGTGATTCTGATTGCTGCACTTCTGGTGTTGGGTCTGCTGGCGTTGATCTCAGGTTTGATTCGATTCGTGCGTACGTTCTCAGTTGTGTTCAAATCATCAGCTCGTCGACAAGCCCTTCAATCTTCCAACGCTCCGAAACAAAGCTCTCGTTCGGCCCGTAGCCGCCGGCTGCGCGGATCTCGCTAATCCGGGTGCATCTCAACGAGACCTCGATCGAGGAGCGAGCGAACGCTGCATCATCCATAGTTCGTTCAAAGTCAGGCCCCCGTCACCATTGCGGTCCAGGCTTTCGAAATTTCGCTGCAGCCAGGGCAGAGATGCCACCTCCTTGCGATCCAGTTGGCCATCGAAATTTCGATCGGCTTGTTTAAAGCGTCTTTGCAAGCGCAGCCCGCTTGGATGCGTAGCGGAGGGTCTGATGTCCTCAATCAATAAATAGTTGCGGGACGGATGGCGTTGTAACCGTCGTTCGAGATAAGGCTGGCCGCTCACTTCTTTCCTTTCCAGACGTCCATCACGATTGGAATCCATCCGAACGAATAACGCTTCCATTCGGGTGCCGTAATGACGCACAGGGTTGGCTTGCACACCTTGATCTGCCAGCAGGAGACCAGCCCCTAGTGCAACGAGTGTGAAAGTGACCCTTTTCTCCATGACAGAAGACTATGGAATCTGATTGGTAAAGAGATGTCTGAGTGATGACAGATCGTCAATTAACTGTGACATGGTCCGCCTCGGCGCGACAGTTTGCTTGATGCTCCATACGATCGGAGCGTTCAACTGATGTGGGGAGAGTGATGACGAGATCATTGTTGCTTGGGATGGTGTGGCGATGAACCAGCCCTCCAGCACCGCTTCGAACTCACCTGCAAAAAAAGCTTCGATGATTTGGGTCGTGGATGACGATCCGGACCTTCGTCAGATGGTGGGCACCTATTTGATCGATCAGGGGTATGACGTGCGCTGCTTGAGTGATGTCAAGCAGCTTGAGGCGAGGCTTGAATTTCAGCGCCCAGATTTGATCGTGCTCGACTTGATGATGCCTGGCGATGATGGGCTGACATCACTACGACGCTTGCGCGACGCTGGTGACGATCTTCCTGTGGTCATGTTGACGGCGAGAGGAGATGGCGTTGACCGCATTATTGGCCTCGAGCAGGGGGCTGACGACTATCTTGCGAAGCCGTTTCTTCCCCGTGAGTTGTCAGCACGCATCGAAGCAGTGCTGAGAAGGCGAAGTTCGATTCCCGCTGGCACTCCCTTGGCTGAAGGCGGCGATGTGACGTTTGGAGAGAATCAATTTGATCTTTCCGCCAGAACGCTGTTTCGCGACGGGATGCCTGTCGTGATTACCAGCGGTGAGTTCAGCTTGCTGGCAGCGTTTGTGCAGCATCCCCACCGACCCTTGTCGAGAGAACGACTCATTGAGCTGGCTCGCGGACCAGGGTCTGATACGGATAGTCGCAGCATGGATGTACAAGTTTCGCGGGTTCGCAAGCTGGTCGAACCGGATCCAGCGCGTCCTCGTTACATCCAAACGGTATGGGGATACGGCTATGTCTTCGTACCTGATGGACAACCTCGTTCGCGTTGAGGGCTGGAATGACCCCACGGGTTTGGCAAGTTCGACTTCGATCCCTATTCGGTTGGAGTGGCCTTGCTCTCGGCAGTTGGGCGTTTTGCTTATTGGTTTTACAGGTGTTGTTTGGACAGCAGCTTGAGCAGCTGCAAACAGTCCAGCTCGGCCGTGACTTGGCGCTCAATGTAAGGCTCACGGAGTTGGCTCTCGAGCGCTACCCACCCCATCTGGTGACCGAACTCACCGGTCTTGACCTCACTGTTGCAATCCACCCCAAGCCGGATCAAAAGCTTCCATCCGCAGGCTTTCAACGCCAGGCCAACGCTCTGCAGACGCAGCTTTGTGAGCGTCTCTCCCATTGTCCGATGGTCGTGGCTGATCGAGATCACGAAGGCGATCGCGGAATTTGGATTGAGCTCATTTCCCCGCTGGAACCGATTTGGTTGCGAGTCAATGTGCGCGCTCCGATGAGCTGGCCGCCGGAACCCACCCTGTTGGGTTTATCACTGGTTGGGGCGGGCATGATTTGTGGTGGCCTCTTTCTCCTCGTGGAGGTGGAGGCACCGCTTCGTGGATTGGAAAAGGCGCTGTCCCGGGTTGGGGATGGAATCGATCCTGATGCTGTTCCTGCGCGTGGCGCGCCAGAGGTTCAGCGTCTCACGCGCCGTTTCAATGCAATGGTGCGACGTTTGGCTGCCAATCGGAACGAAAGAGCCACCATGCTCGCTGGAATCGCCCATGACTTACGCGCACCCATCACTCGGCTGAAGTTTCGTTTGTCGCTGCCTCAACTCAGCGCCACAGAACGTGAGCGTTGTGCCGGTGATTTGCAGTCTCTGGAACGAATCACAGGTCAGTTCCTGCTGTTTGCAGGTGGCGGCGATGAAGAACTTTCTGTGCCCGTTCCTTTGGATCAATTGCTGGCTGAGGTGGCGAGCAGTCATCCTGCCGATCAATTGCAGCTTCAGCTGGACACCTTTGAGGTGATGGTGAAACCAGTGGCTCTGAGTCGAGCCGTTGCCAACTTGATCGACAACGCGTTCACCTATGGCCAAGCTCCCGTGGTGCTGCGATTGCTGCGCTCTGCTGATCAATGTTCAATCGAAGTTTGGGATCAGGGTGATGGCATGCCTCAGCGTCAATGGGAGCAGGCTCTTCAACCGTTTCACCGCCTCGACTCCTCTCGGGGAGGACAGGGGCACTGTGGATTGGGGTTGGCGATTGTTGTGCATGTGGCGCGACTCCATGGTGGCCATCTCGATTGCCTCTATGCCGATGGTTCGGATGATTTGAAGGTTCCAGGCCGCTTTGCGATTCGTTTGTCATTGCCGATGGATCTATTGGTGGAGAACGTTGCGAAAAGCTGAATTTCCACCCCTTTTGTTGATTTCGGAGGCACCAATGGGATGTTGCTGATCCCGTTGTCATGGGCCATAAGGAGAACAAAAAGTCAAAACACAACGGCAAAAGCAAGGAAACGGCCCCATCCACCCCTTCGCAGCCCATATCTGATGAGTGGGTTGATGCCGTGGATCAAAGCCAGCACAACAGCGATTCCTCGCCTGAATGGCACGGAGATGAACTCGAGCGGCCAAGTCACAACGGTGAACGACTCAAGAAAAAGATCTATGAGTCTGAACTGGAAAAACTCCAGACACAGCTCGTCAAAATGCAGTACTGGATCAAGGAAAAGGGTTTCCGCATGATCATCCTGTTTGAGGGACGGGATGCAGCTGGTAAGGGAGGCACGATTAAACGTTTAACGGAACCCTTAAATCCCCGTGGAGCCAGAGTGGTTGCTTTGGGTACCCCTTCTGATCTTCAGAAAACGCAGTGGTATTTCCAGCGTTATGTGGAACATTTTCCAGCTGCGGGCGAAATAGTGGTGTTTGACCGCAGTTGGTATAACCGTGCTGGTGTGGAACGGGTAATGGGGTTCTGTACTCCTAAGGAGGTTGAGGCCTTTCTTGAGGATTGCCCTCAGTTCGAACGAATGTTGGTTCGTAGTGGCGTGTTGTTGTTGAAGTATTGGTTTTCCGTGAGTGATACGGAACAAGAAAATCGTTTTCAATCACGCATCGATGACCCCACGCGGCGTTGGAAGCTCAGTCCAATGGATCTTGAGGCTCGTAATCGTTGGGTTGAGTTTTCTGAGGCAAAGGATCTGATGTTCGCAAGCACCAACATCCCTGAAGCGCCATGGTTCTCGGTAGAAGCAGACGATAAGAGGCGAGCCCGTCTTAATTGTTTGAGGCACATTCTTATCAAAGTGCCCTGGGAAGACATGACTCCTCCAGCGATTGAATTACCACCAAGGCCAAAACAGGGGTCTTATAAGAGACCACCCATCAATGAACAATTTTTTGTTCCTAATCATTATCCCTATGATTCACCCAGTGATTGATTGGCCTCTTGCGGTTTGATCCTATGGAGTCGATCTTTGATGGTGGCATTTTTGTATAACGAGAGAGTTGTAGCAGCTGCATCGAATGCAGAATGCCACTAGCTTTTATGATCAATCCATAATTTTTGTCTTGGCTACAATGATTTTTTTCATATGTCACTGTTCATTGTGACTATTGATGCGGGTTACTGCTTTCTGGCAAATAAGGTTTTGGGGTTCAATTATTCGTGAATACATGGATCTTCGCTTGATTGAATTGCTTGGCAAGTACCAGGAAGAAGAGCTTGAAGCCATCGAGCGATGGTTCAATTACACACAGCCATTGGCAAATGAAATTATGGGAAATATGAAGATTGCGAGAGGAACCATTGTGAGGGAGAAAAACACTCAATGATGCCTGCGTGGCCCTCTAAAGGTGACTTGTCGTTGCCTTTTATGGGATCAAATGCTGCATCAGCCGTGGAGCTGTTGAAACCAAAAACCTGCGAGTTGCCAGGAGCTCCAAAGAAAGATTGCAAGAAATAGCCAGTTCACCCAGGCCGGTCGATCGCGATTTTCAAACATGCAGTGAGGGATGCAACCCTTCAATTGTGGCTGATCAGCGAGGTCAAATCCTGAATTCTTTGGAAGGCTCGTTCCTGAGTCAGGAGCGCACGGTCCCTGAGTACCAATCAGCACTCTGAAGGGACACCTGAGATCCAGCGGCTCGTTTGAGATCATGCATTCCTTCAAGCTGCCGGTACACGGCTTTCAATTGTCTTTGGATGTGATCTGTGTGCGGCATGGCGTATAAGGTCAACAGCGCTTCTTCGAGATGGTGTTTTGCATCAATCAACAGGCGGCAATCAGTACTCCCAGGTTCGTAGCCCATGAAAAAAGTCGATAGTTCGTCCATTCAGCTCTATTGCTAGAAGCAACGTTGTGGCAATTTTTACCAAGTGACAAATATCTAGGGTTGTGTTTGTCTTCCACTGGCCTCGATCAAGTCCCATGGTCGTGACAGTCCTCCTTCCACTGCCCATAGGCCTGCTTTGCTGCGCTGCGCGTGTCTCTCTAGCGTTGGGTAGTCCAGGTCGTCGCATCGGCCCAGATAACCGTCGTAGGCAAAGACGTGTCCTCTGCTGATGAGTGGGGAAGCGATGTCTGTCTTCTCCTTCAGGAGCCTTGCGACCACCCGCCCATAGACGTCACGGGCCCGTAGTTCCATCTCGACGACAGAGCCTTGCGGCAGTGCATTGCTCAGGGCTGTTCTTGCTTGATTGGCCCAAGGTTGTTGCTGCTCCAAAGGAGCTTGAATGCAGGCCAAGCGCACGGCCCTTCCTTCTCCATTGATTTCCACCAGAACCTCTTGGCCATTGTTGACCTTAAGGACGGTGACTTTTTGGCTGGGATGAGACGGTTGAGCAGCCATAGCGATTGGAAAGGCTGCAGCCATTAGTAGGCCGAACTGAACGTTGCGACCTACCGCCTTCAAGGTTGATGCCATGACCGGATGTTTACTCAACTGACGAACAGCATCTCCCGATAGGAAGGAAGGGGCCAACGATCGTCATCCACGGCTTGCTCAAGTCCATCCACCACACCCCTCAGCTGTAGAAGTCGTGGTAGCAGGACGTTTGCTGAATGATTCATGGAGGCTGTTGTGTCGCCTTGATGCAGCTGGTGCAATTCCTCCTCGAGGGCGTTGATTTGATCCTGCATCCGTTGCCCTAGCTCTGCTGTCTGTTGCAACGTCCGTTGATCTGGATTCAGACCGACGGCTTGTTGTTGGCTGATGCTGCGTGCCAAAGAGCCCAGATGCTTCTGAACAGCGGGGCTGATTTGGGTTCGAACCATGGACAGTGCAACCTTGGCTTCAACCTCCACTGCGAGCGTGTACTGCTCGCTGTAAACCTCGTAGCGGCTTTCTAATTCAACCGGTGAGATCACAGCTTGACGCTGAAACAGCTCCTTCACGTCATCCCGTCGCAGCACTGGAAGGGCGTTGGCGGTGTTGCGTAGGTTTTCCAATTCTCGTTCCTCGGTTGCTTCCTGATGCCATGCATCGGAATAGCCATCGCCACCAAAAACGACCGCACCGTGTTGATCCATCACCCGCTTTAAAACAGCAGCAGCACACGTTTCCAAAGATTGGCCTGCTGCCATCTGTGCCTCGATTTGATCGCTAACCCACTCCAGCGAATCGGCGAGAACGGTGTTCATTGCCACCAGTGGACCCGCCACGGACTGCCCAGATCCCACGGCTCTGAATTCGAATCTGTTCCCTGTAAAAGCAAACGGAGATGTTCGGTTGCGATCCCCGGCATCCTTCTTGAACTCAGGAAGGCTGTCGACACCAAGACGCATCACATCTCCTGCGCTGCTTCCGGTAACTTCACCACGCTGGAACTGCTGAAAGACCTCTTCGAGCTGTTTGCCCAGATACATCGAGATGATCGCGGGTGGTGCCTCATTGGCTCCGAGGCGATGGTCATTTCCTGCTGTTGCAACGACGGCTCTTAACAGTGCGCCGAAGCGATGCACGCCACGAATGACGGCGGAGCAGAACAGGAGGAATTGCAGGTTGTCGTGGGGCGTTGAGCCAGGGTCCAGAAGATTGCCCTGCGTGCTGTTGCCCACCGACCAATTCACATGCTTGCCGGAGCCATTGATTCCAGCAAAGGGTTTTTCATGCATGAGGCATGTAAATCCATGCCGTTTTGCTGTGCTGCGAAGCACAGTCATGATCATCTGTTGATGATCGGTCGCCACGTTGGCGGCTTCATGAACAGGTGCGATCTCGAACTGCCCGGGAGCGACTTCGTTGTGTCGTGTTTTTGCAGGAATTCCTAGCCTGTACAGCTGGTGTTCCACGTCTTGCATATAGACCTGAACCCGTTCAGGAATGGAACCGAAGTAATGATCATCAAATTGCTGTCCCTTCGGAGAGGGAGCACCGAACAGGGTTCTGCCTGCGAGAAGTAGATCGGGGCGGAGCGTGGCAAATTGACTGTCGATCAAAAAATATTCCTGTTCAGCTCCACAAGAGCTATTAACGGCTGCCACGACCTTGTTGCCAAGCAAACGCAGCAGCCGTTGTGCTTGGCGATTCATGGCTGCGTTAGAGCGCAGGAGTGGGGTCTTCTTATCGAGAGCTTCTCCTGTCCAACTCACAAACACTGTGGGGATGCATAAGGTGACGCCATTGGGCGTTCGCATTAAATACGCCGGGCTGGTGATGTCCCAAGCTGTGTATCCCCGGGCTTCAAATGTGGAGCGGATGCCGCCATTGGGGAATGAGCTGCCGTCTGGCTCTCCCTGAATAAGCAGTTTTCCCGAAAATTCATGGATGGCGTGACCATCCTTTTGAGGACTGATGAAACCGTCGTGTTTCTCTGCAGTTGAGTTGGTAAGGGGATAGAAAACGTGCGCGTAGTAATGGGCACCGTTGTTGACTGCCCAATCCCTCATGGCCTGAGCGACCGCATCAGCGACCTCCAGGTTCAGCTTGCCTCCGTCACGGATCACGCGACGAACCACTTTGAATGCTTCCTTCGGGAGCGCATTTTTCATGCGCGCCAGTGTGAAGACATCACTAGCCCAAATCTCCTCTAGTGGAGGAGTTTTGGCACAAGCCATGGGCTTGCGTTGCTGAATGGCCTGTAGGGCGGCCAAACGTGAAGGATGGGGCATCGCTTTTGAAACCCCTCAGGGCGTATTTGTGACATCCAAGCTAGGCCCTGAGCGGGGCGTCAATTGATTGCTGCTTTTGTTCCATGACAACAGCTCATGGAAAGAGCACGGCTAAGCAGACCGCTGCTACTCATCTCAGATTGATACTAAAGGCTTAAATGCTCAGGAAGCTTTCTAGACTAGATTGGATTTGAAGCCTAGGCGGCAGAGATACGGGTCCTCTTGATTTTGTGACCTATCCCTTTATTCCTTGATTGGGAATGCTTTGAGTGAATCTTTTGATGATTTGATCAAGATGGATATGGGATTGCAAGCTGTAGATGGGTTATGGTAATTCAATAATCTGTGGTTTTATGATAACTATTTATTCTTTAGATATTGGCTCGGCTTTTGGGTTTCATTGACAACCAAAAAGTTTTAATTATTTGTTGTGATGTTTTCATCGTCTGATCAAGACCGTCTTTATTTTCCGGCAACGGAGCGTAATCGTGTCCCCATTGGTGACGCTCTTGCTGAAATGCTTCCTGAGGATGGGTCTGTCCTTGAAATAGCAAGTGGAAGTGGTGAACATGCTGTGACTTTCCAGCGGCGTTTCCCTGGTATTCGATGGCAAGCCAGTGATTCTGACTCAAGCCATTGCCAGAGCATTAACGCTTGGATTGCCCATCAGAGTTTGAGTGATCAGATGCCGAAAGCATTGCAACTCAATGTACTTGATCGTCCTTGGCTGCTTCCTGAATCCATTAGGCTTGAATTAAAGGTTGTGATTGCGATCAATCTGATTCATATCGCTCCTTGGAGTTGCTGCAAATCATTAATCGATCAAGCATCTGAACTCCTTCCGATGGGAGGTCGCTTCATACTCTATGGACCTTTTCGCCGCAACGGATCTCATACGAGCTTGAGTAATGAGGTCTTTGATCAATCGCTTCGTGATCGTAATCCATCTTGGGGGGTTCGAGATCTTGAAGCTGTAGAGAAACTTTGTAGTCAAGTTGGCCTCCAAGCAATGTATTTTCAAGAATGTCCAGCTAATAATCTTATCGTTAGCCTAACTAAAGAAGTTAATTGCATTAATTTATTCTAATCTATCCAACTCTATCGCTTTATTGAATCGTATTTTGATTTCAAAATTTTTTTGGTATGCGCTATACACTTTCCTGTTGCATTTTGAATCAAAACATTAAGTTGTTTCCAGTCAATACTGAGGCCAATTTATCTCTTTTTTATTGGCCCATAAACACCTTCTGCCTGCACTTTTAATGGGGATTCTTGCATTAATGATTTAAAATATTCATCAGTATTTGCGGAGAAGGTTGATTCTAATCGCGGGAAAAAGGCTTGGATTTGTATTCAGTTGCTGCTTAGTGTTCCTTCATGGTTGCTTGTATTCCACCTGATTATTTGCGAATTAATGCAATTTAGAAGATATTAGTACTTGCCGTTGCTATTGTTTAGCGATTATATCTATCTCTAAAAAACCATTTCTATATCTCACTGATTTGTAAGACCTTGGCGAGGCCGACTGCAACCCCACTGCCATTTCCCAACACTCATCGATGCCCTCTTGTTTTCGTCCCAATTAAAAATCCCCTCGGTAGGAGGGAGAGTCCACTGGAATGATCCCCATCACCCAGCCCATTGAAGGATAGGTTGATTCCTGCAGTGCAGATGCGCTGTTCTCCACCAATTCGAGCAAATCCTCCACAGATCATCTCAACTCCAGGCCTATTTCCCACATGCTGTGGAGAAAACTGGCGAAAGGGCCCTAGATGGCTGATTTTGTGGAAAACAAGCCAAAGTGTGTCATGATTGTGATTCCCCATCACCCAGCCCCGCTTAGCGCAGCTAAGCGGGGCTTTTTGCTGCATGCAAGGCAGGAAAAGCAACAATTTGATAGTACTGATTGGCCCATTTCTGCTTGAGCTGAGGAAGATGCAACTAATTTTACTGAGTCATTTGCTAGATGTTGTTCAAACTCTGCATTTTTTGAAGCCTAAGCGACAATCTGAGTCGATTTATGCCTTTACGTGTATGTCTATCATCTCTCAAGATTGTTGCTTAACGTGGATGGATTTGGCAGGAATAGGCTAAAGAGGGTAAAATTGCAAGAAAATGACAATAAGGTTGATAATATTTGTATTTTCTACTCTTTAGCCTATCGCTGGTTGCAACGATTGCGCCACTTCATTTCTCCATCGGGATAGTCAAAGCCAGCCTTACTTGCATTCTTTTCAACTTCAGCTGGATTTGATCAACTGAAGCTTCGTGTTGATTTAGCTCGTGCTGGTGTAACAAAATCTCATCCAAGCGGGTGCATGCAAGCAAAAGGTCAAAAACTTGAGTCCTTGCATGTTTGATTCTGTTCAATCAGCTCTCATCTTACTGAAGCATCTCAATCTCAGCTGTTAAGTCATGCATTATATGGATTGTTTTCGAGTAGAGTGATGCTTTAGTGTGCTTATTCCAGTATCTGTGATTGCCGGTAAAATACATAGAGAACGTGCAATATGTTATTGATGCGTTCCCAACACATCAAGATGTTCAGCCCTTGTGATCAAACGGAAATAGGTTTTTCAGTTTGAGTTTGTCCCATGACTTCTGAGCTGGCATTGATCCAGATGATTCCCTGCTGCCTTACGAGACAGATTAAGTCGTCGTTGCGGAGAACTCTGTACGTAGAGGGTTCTTCCATGCAAAGCGTTTTCGCATAGGTGACCGCTGCATGGATATCTTCCTGTCTGGCACTGGGTTTCCACCCATCAGGAGTGAGCCGTTCAATATCAACCATGAGTAAAATTACTTATGATTGATAGTTTCTCGTATTGTGGCTCCCATTAGCAAGCAAAGTGTTCACATCCATACCGAGTGGTGAGAATTGACGGACAACGCGTTTTTTTTGTGGTTTGAATTGATACTTAAGTTTTGGCTTGAATGTGTTAAAGGAAATCATCAAGTTTTCTTCTCCTTTTTTGCGGCTTTCATTTTTTGCTTCGACGATGCGTCTGTCGGAATGATGTGTCGATTTGATTCCTCTGAAGATCAATCCAGATCAGTGGCGATATAGCAGCGTCTGCGGAGCTGGTCTACAAAAGCCCTTGCATCTGTGCCCCTGTACTTTTCCTTCAGCTGATCAACGATTCCCCCTTGTTCAAGGTTCTTACCGTAAGCATCAACGACCAGATCGAGTGCAAAGTCGATGAGTTCAGCTTCTTCTGCACTCAGTCGTACATCGACAAATTTGTCCATTCGAGCACGGTCTTTCTAGGATTTTCATCAGAATTCTGGAGCAATTTCTCGTATTTGTCTTTCGCGTGAAGTGATTCCTTACAGGCTCTTGGCTTTATTCCTGAGGGATTTGAAGATAAGTCTAGTTTCTTCCGAGTGTTCGTTCGTCTGATTAAACCAGATTTTCCAAGTTATTAATCATGTGGTCAATCTAAAGCGATTTGATTTGCTTGTAATGATCATTCTCTGCTCGCCTCGATCAATTGATATTGATGCTGTCTTGTTCGTGGAAGGATTGATTATTGATGGCTTCTCCGATTGCGTGAGTGAAGACAACTGCGGCCTGAATCTTAAATCTTTCCAATGTTCGCTGATTTGTGTCATTCACGACTTGTGTTCATCTGCCGAGACAGCTATCAGGGGTTTAGTCATTACCAAATCTTGCTATGGCCATTCTATTCGCCTCTCCTAAAACACAGTCGATCTACCGTTGTTATTGGGCTTCGACCGCTAAGTAGACCATTCAATATTCAGGCCATCTGTTGAGATGGCCTTTGCACGGTCGGTTGTTTCCTCTTGGGATGTTGAGCTAAGGCTTTTGAGCTGGGCAAGGGTTTTCGCGAGAATGGTGCCATGCACAACATTCCTTCTACCGTCTTTCTTCTTATGTTGACTCATGGTTTTTCGGAACATGTGAGTGTTCAAGACATGCCTTTGGTGCGATTTCAGTCGTGTTACGACGGGGATACTTGTACGACCACCCATGCTGAAAAAGTCAGGTTGGCCTGTATCGATGCTCCTGAAAGGAAGAAGCGGCCTCGTTTCAGGGCAACCAGAATGCAGCCCACTGCCTATGACAACAGCTTGGCCGACCAATCGGCATTCCATTTGAGAACATTGGTTTTAGGTCGATTGGTGGGTATCCGCCGAATCACCACTGATCGCTATGGGCGCACGGTTGCGGAGCTTTTCATTGATAACACCAGCGTTGGCCAGCAGCAGGTAGAGAATGGTCATGCTGTGATTTCTCAGCGACATGCGTGGCAATGCGCGTGGGCAACGCACCGCACTGACCAGTAGAAAAGTTCCTTCCTTGATCGTCAGCAACCCTATTGATGGATTCCTCCATGACAGTTGAGGTTCTCCTGTGACAGTCATCTAAGTGTTGACGATCTGTTGCAGGGCGTTGTTTGGGACTCAAAATAGGTAAGTGAGGAGGGCTTCTTCACGGAGTGGAAACTAGGCAACACGCCCAGCGAGAAGCCGAGAAACCCTGCCTTCGGCGGGGTTTTCTTTCATCTGTTCACTCTCGATCGGTTGCATCTTTAGGACCCACGGCAGAGGCCATGCGAGCAGGTGTTTCGAGTGTCGCGAGGTTTTTCTGTTCAGCGTATTCTCGGCCTGACGTGAGGTGAGAATGGTGGAAATCGAATCGTTCGTCCATGTCCCAAGCTCGCGAGATGATCAATGCCCACCTGTTTCCCGTATTAGCTGTTGTTGCCACAGTGAGTTCTGCATCAGTTGCGATTTCACTGCGACCCATTGCTCAGCATTCGGCGCGTTGGAACACCTGCTACAGCGACAGCATTGCCTGGTATCAAGCCAATAAACCCGATTGGACAGTTCAGGACAAAGAAGTGTTTGCTTCTAATTTCTGCAACGGTGGTACTCCAGTGATGCCAGGGCCAGGTTTCAAGCCTGCAAGGTGATTCTGATCGCTGCCTGTGAATTTCACTCCGTCTTTACATGGTTTATGACGACCTCGTCGGCAATTCCCCTTGCGGTGTTTCACTGCTTAAAAGCACAGCTGTGCCACTTAGTGACACCATCATCATTCCGCCTTCACCAAAGACTTCGTAATCGATATCCACGCCAATCACAGCATTGGCTTTCATAGCGGTTGCTCTTGCCACCATTTCTTCAGTAGCGACTTGTCGGGCTTTCTCCAGTGCTTGCTCGTACGCACGTGAGCGCCCCCCAATAATGTCCGTCATGCTTGCAAGCATGTCCCGGAAAATATTGGCCCCGATGATTGCTTCGCCCGTCAGCAGACCGCGGTAGTGAATGATGTTCCTGCCTTCCACGGTTGGCGTTGTTGTAATCAGCATGGTCAGTTTTCAACCCTTAAATTGTCCCAACTTAAGATGCCATTGTCGATTGAATTTGCTGAGTTGATCTACGACTTCGGTCTCTTCAATAATGTTGACCTTTTTGTTCTAGGGTTACGGCGTAGGGTCTAGCTATCCATCGATCTGGCGATTGCAAGCAGGGATTTTGCTTCAACATTTGGCTATGGCAACTGCATATACGACCCAACAATATGGGTCAAAAGTGATTCTGACATCTATTAGCGTTGGCTTCATCGCATGGCCAATGCCTTGATGAAGGCTGAGCGGTAACAATGCGGTTCTGCTCAAAGGCGAGAGTTCTTCCGGCTACCCACCGTTGACTATCGGAACACTGAGCCAGTGTGTGACTTTCAGATCGTTCATTGTCAGACCAAAGCTGCAAAGGATGACAAGAATCCGGAGGACTATCTCACTCCCTGTCTAGCTTTGGTGATCTGCCACAACCTTCAATGTTTTGTGTGATGAAAACGTTTTGCTATTCGTGTCCGATGTTATGAATCATGCTCCAGCCTCTTGAGGTTACGAAGACCTATCTCAGCAATAGAACGATGAATCATTTAAAAGTGATGACTGCCACGTTTCAGCTTTCTGCGGCTTTGGTCACTACAACTTTATGGTCCACTCTAAAGCCGAGGTTAACAACGGTAACTCTGAAACCCTTGCGGTGATGTCATTCCAGCAATGGGATAATGTTAAGGCGGGGTGTGTTATTAACGTCACAGAAGTTGATTCTAGATTTGGAGCAACCGGGCGCTGGGAGAGAAAAGCTCAGCTTTGGGATAAGGATTGCGTAAACAGAAAAATCAAGGAGCAACGGTAAGCCAATGCGGTCGTTTTTGACCCAGATAAAATGTCTGATTGTAATAAAGAAATCTGTGACCTTTATGATCTATCGGTTGTAACGGTTTATGGTTTTGTTTTGGAAAAAAGGTTTGGAACTGATTTTAAGTAATGTCAATAGAAGATTCTGTGGCTTAGAAATAAGTGGAAGGATATTATTAAGCAGGGAGTGGCAAATAGCAGCTTCAAGGGCTGACTGAAGCGATGATTTAGCTGTCAGCCCACGTTGTTCAAAAGGTTTCTTTGAACAGCTTTTTCTGATCAGAACCCGATTTGCACATTGAAGCCAGAAGGACGGTGATACCTGACTCCATCCCGATATCCATATCCATAGGCATAGGCTGGGCGAAGAGGGCGGTAACCGCTGTATCGACCATTGCTATAGGAATTACGGCGATATCGACTCCAATCTCGCCTGTCATGACGCACGACACGACGTAGTTGCCTGTTCTCACGGCGCAGCTCACTGTTGCTCTTGTTTGCTTCAGCTGCTGGAGCTGTCGCCAACGATGCGACTCCGATCATTCCAATGCAGACAACAGCATTGATGAACCTGTTTTGGATGAGGCTTGAGAAAACTCTCGATTTGATAGCCATCGAATCCTGTGTGCTCACCTGACAATGGCGCAATCTCAGCAATCTGAGACTGGTTTAGGGGTATCCGTAACCAATTCATGCAAGTAGCTGGGATAAAGATATGCGCCAATGAATCCATCACCATGCTTAATAAGATGCCGAGAACTTCTGTCTTTGGTGGGTTTTTCTTGTTCCAAGCACAGACACAAAGAGGGGGTACTCAGCCGCACTCCATGGCGTTTTCCGCGCCGCTCGTCTCGACATAGCCTTAGGTGGGAATGCTTATGTTCAATTTGAATCCTTAGTGTTGCAGGTCCGGAAGCTAACGCTCACAGTTGTAGTCACTGTTGCAGGGATACAGGGCATATCCCTCGCCAACTAGTTCAGCGATAGTGCTGTTGTTAATTATCCACTTATCGAGTTTGAGAACATATTTCTCACTATTTTTCTTGAAAATGACCAGCGAACTAGATTTCGATGAAGGCTGGCCAACCGCCAGCGCTCCCTGGCTCATTGTCTGCATAGCACTTCCAGCCTCTATCTCTTAGTTTTTATTGTCAGTTTCCTCAGATGTCTTTGAGGTATCTGAGGAAACTACATTGATCTAGAGATCATCTGAATCTGCTCCACCTGGAACCTCACCTCCTTCCATTCTTGCTTCGGATAGTGGATCTCTCTTCGTCTTTATAGAGATCGACACTTTTATCTTCTTTGATGAGATTATCCTTAACAGTTCTGTTCTGTGACGCATAACGCAAAGGCTTCGTCAACTCACTCAGAATCTTGTGTTTTAAGAATATTTATCATTGCATCTCTTGCTTCTGTCGCGACTCTGTATGGCGTTTTATGCTTCAATGATCACCATCTTCGGTAGACTAAGATATCGTGTAAACATTGGAAAAGTAATTTCAATTCGTGGCTTCAGCCAAGTCTACTAGGAATTGTTTGATTTGGGGATCTGAGAGACTGTAACCAAGCAACAAACAAAGATTTTCAATGAAATCTATGAGTAATTTGGCAATTGAATTTCTGTGCTTTATAGAAAAATCCTCGTAGTCCGATGGGAGGATGGTTATCGAATCAGGGTTGTCGATTGATCCATGTGCATGCAGAACAGAAGTCGCTCCATCCTTCTCAAGGATTTCATGCCCTCTTCACTTCCTTAGGCCCAAGAGGTCTGAGAAAAAGTGATCGTAGTTTGTTGTTACTACCTCTTGAGCATCTATGCTTTTTAAGGCTTCCAGCTCTGAAGCATGTTCAGCTAATGGAGTATTGTAACTTGATATTATATTGGCAACAAGCCTTTTGAAAAATACCTTGTGAGAAATGCTAGGGCTGTAAAGTGATTTATTGATGATATTTTTTCCTTCCCTGGTCCATGCCTATGTGTGAACAAGATCTGCAATGATTTCAGTAACTTCGATTAAGTCGTTATCTAGATCTTTTTTGTCAGTTTTTTGACGATAAAAGTTAATTACTGTTGGTTTTTGATAAACTCAAGGACTCCCTCCAGTAGTGCTCGCCAATTGGGGGCATTTAAGTATCTTCGTGATACACCGGCGCCAACGAATAATACGGGCTTGGTAGAGCCGCAATTGAGTCTATTCTATTTTATCCATTTTGATCCTTCCTTTCTGTAATTTATGTCATGCAGTGTAGTGGTTGATGAAACGTAGATTCCCCTGAAGACTTTCTTTTTGAATTGTAAATTGATGTTAAAGCATCCGTGTATATCCAGTGTTTTTGAATCAAACTCACTTTCTCGCATGATTTTCTTCACTCCGAGTGGCATGCAAGTTTCAATAAGTTTCTCACGTGCTTTTTGGGCTGCCGCATTGTTGATCAATCCTTGCATTACTAAAAACTTAGTTCGATCGCAAGCATTAAATAGGTCATCTCTCAAACGGGTGAGTTTGAGTCCGAAGCCAACAGTCAAAATCAGGGTTGACAGCGGGACGGTTGCTGACCTCTTAAGCATCTAGCTGACTGCTTACGGGCTAATACAGAAGAACTGAGCCATGGCGAGAAATCGCCCCGCCCGATAATCGATAATCGAGCCATGGCAACGGCACACCCCCCCTGCATGGGCCAAGAGTGATTCGCATACCTACAGCGTTGGCTCAGCCGCAAAGCCTCACTGATCAAGCTTCACCGCAAGAGAGGAGGACTTACAGGGTGAAGGAGGCCGTATATGCCATCCATGAAGCGACGCACCGATCAGACGGCGTTCATCCATTCGACGCTCAGGAAATGGATTCAGAGCTGCTTGGGGCCTACAGTAGCGCTCAAAGCAAAGAGCGGCGATCAACTCAGCATGCTCGACTAATCTGTTTCCGCTAATCCAAGAACTTCCTCCTGTGCATTAAGTCGCAGGTGAAACTTTCGTATCTTGCTCTCACCAAATGCGTCAGTTATTCGAATACGCCAATAGAGAGAACCTCGCTCCTGAAACAAGCTTCCGCCAAGCCCTTTGGCTTTGATGCTGGCGTTTGTGGCGGCCGGATCCACGCTATTTCTTCTACACATCTTCGAGATATTCTGCCTTGTTTAGGCATATCTCAAGCCGAACCAAGCTCGGAGAGGCTTGACGCCAGGAGGCTCTATGCCCGGCCCTAGGCAATAAAAAACCCGGTCAATGACCGGGTTTTGCTTGGCTATTGAGCGGAGAGGGTCGGATTCGAACCGACGGTGGGCTTGCACCCACGCTGGTTTTCAAGACCAGAGCCATAAACCACTCGACCACCTCTCCTGGAAGCTTCAATATTTTATCATCTCATCTTAATGATGCCTGGAGTTCTCCAAATCTGTCTCAGGACGATTGAGTGGTTGTACCTTTCGTTCGTTAGCCATTGAGTAAGATTTCAAGATCGAACTCGTGATTAATGTGTAGATATTGCGTTTACTCTTTGGATGGATTTGAGGGAGTTTTGACTCGCCTTGTCTGTATTTATTTTTTCACATAAAGTCTCAGGATTGAAGCCTGAGACTTTTTGGGATTCTTTAGTTATTGGGTTTGGCTAGAGGTAAGAGGCATTTATCTGAATCGCATCCAGCTGGACCCGCTTCGGTGAGCTCTCCGCTGTCATACCTTTGCAATGCGTCGAAAAAGTCACTGTTGACCCGACGTTGAAGCACTTCTTTCTGCATGCGCTCGTAGGTTTGTGCATCGATTGGTTCAAATGGCAAACGAGGGAAGGTTGCGTTTGCGTCGAATCGAGCGAGTAGTGCTGCAGAAATGTAACCGCCACCCTCTTGGATCGTCTGATGTATAGCATCGGTTAAGGGCTCAATCTCATGCTCACGAAATTCGATCGTTGCCGATGTGTTGTGGGCGGTGAAGTGCGATTGGACTTGCATGTAAAAATCAAACTGTGCCAATGCTGAAAACGCATTGATGTCCACAGTGTCTGCTCCAGGCAGATTGGCCCAACTCACCTCAGTTGGAATTTCTACTAACCATTCCGTGCAGCGTGTATCGAATGGGTCGTTCAAAAGTCGACCTTGATCATCCTTATCAGACTGAGAAGGAACCACTGTGTAGCCGTAGTCCATACAGGCCATTGCTACAGGATCGTTTTTCCGGAATGTAATCCTGCGGATAAAGCGCTGAGCTTTGGGAGGATGCCAACCAGGTGCAGCCCCTGTAAGCAGACTTTTTGTTCCAGCGGGCTGAACTGTGGTGCAGCGGTTTGGCCTCCTCAGTCCATGACGATCGCAGTAATCCCATACGGTTTCATTCACAATTAATTTCCAGCGCTTTAAGTAATCAGCCTCTTGCCTCTTGTATTCCAATCCTTCTTCTGTTTCTGGTCGGCCAGCTTCCCACCATTGCAACCAAGGTGTGCCGTATGCATGCACGAAAAAGTCAAACAAGCCAGTAAAGCTCACACCTACGATTGGGTCCCAGGCACGACTTTGGCGGTAACGCTCTACTTCAAATTTGTGATTGAGTAGGCAGGCAACAGAAAGGGCAGCGGCTCGGAATGCATCGCGTTGTGACGCTTCATCCTTGGGGTCGATTTGGTTTAAATGAACTTCTGCAAGGTTGCAATGAAAATCTGCACCGAGGATCTCACCGCAAGGGTTTAATCCGTAGCGGCTCAGTCGATGCTCAAGTTCATTTTCTGACATTGGACCATGATTTTGTTGAAGCCATCGACCAGCTTCTTCACGACCTTGGTCGCAGTAAATCTCGATAAATTCGCCTTTAAGTTCTTGTGTGGTGAGCACATCAGCGTTGGAGCGAGCCAGAGCTTCAGGTGCAAATTGAATGGCACCTTCTCCGCTGTGGAATTGACGCGTCACTGCTTCAAGCAGAACATCTCTGCTTGGGCGGGTGTGATAAACGCGGGTATGGTTCGCCATTCGTAGCGCATCGCGCTCAGGATCAATTCTCCAATTCCCTACTGAATCCTGTTCCCACAAATTCTCCTTGGCTCCTGCTGCTGAGGTGTCATCGGAAGCGAATTGGCGCATCCCTGCGCTGCGTCGGATGTTGCCTGCGACAATCGTGACGGCTGCTTCGTCAATCAGCAGACAGCATTCAATCGATGTGAGCTTTCGACCGATTGCTTTGCCAAGCAATTTTGCGACGCGACCGTAGAGATCTTTCAATTTCACTGGGTTCGCCATGCCTCCGAAACCCTTGAGCGTTTCACCGACGGGGCGAATATCAGTGAGATCGATCTCGACTTCGACTTTTCTGCCTTCGAATCGTGGATCGCTGCTCAGTTCTAAGAGCAATTGATAGCTGTCGACCCAGCCACGTCTGGTGTCCCCCACCTTGATCGAAACGCTGTGATCGCTGATGCTGTATGTGGTTGCTTCTTGGCGTTGTTCTTCAGCTGTGATTCCAATATCGGAAACGCTTAGAATTTTAATTGGGTTGGTAACAACTGGAAGTCGATCAATGAAGTGAGGCTCAATGATGGCGCCTGTTCCACACCCCATCATCGCCAAATCCATCATCAGCCCGAAAGCCTCCCAATCCACAAGATTTGTGGAGGTGCAGTTGTAGGCCCCGGAGAAATTTTCAGGCTTTTCGATCCATGGAGTACCACCAATCCATTGCCACCGTCCTGAGGGAAGGGCTTTTTTCTCAGCCTGCATCCTGGCCAATAGAGCCATTTCCTCAGCATTGAGGGAACCAAGCTTTAGGAGCCCCGATCGATTTCTTTCCCCTACTTCGCTCCAGCTTTCTCTTCCTTTGGTTAGGCGACGGCTGTAAGTGCGATAAAAAACCGGGTTGGCGGCAGGCGCGCTTGCTGGGAATTCACCATTAATGGGCGCGAGCCCGCTGGATTGTGTATCTGACTTTTCTGTGCGGCTTGGTGTGAGAGTCACTAGCGGTTGTCATCTTGTCCTAGGCCAATCTTAACGCCACCAATGGGGTGTGCCTAGGTTTGTAGGCACCATCAACAGTGTTTTTCTGGGATGGAGGACTGATGGTTCCCCTGAGATCTGCCTCGCGGGCACGATGGAAGTCTGTTGACGTGGACCCCGGGGATCGGTCCAGGGTGAATGAGAGTCTTCAGCCGGCCAAACTGGGCCGAGGACTCCACCATGAAACGCACCAGGCACACCGCGGAGCAGATCATCCGCAAGCTCAAGACGGCCGAGCAGCTGATCGCCCAG
>Ga0208543_1000009_pt1 | contig 65608 bp, 66 predicted proteins | sample DEB08_DNA_14_FD_185497 | JGI IMG/M metagenome (GOLD analysis project Ga0208543, IMG submission 185497) | Aqueous microbial communities from the Delaware River and Bay under freshwater to marine salinity gradient to study organic matter... | ecosystem: Environmental > Aquatic > Marine > Coastal ...
AGACATAGAAAAGGCCCCGATTCAGCTACCCAGGGCCTGATTACGGGCCTCAAAACGACACGAAGCCACCGCAGAGATTTTTTGGATCACCACGCTGCTCAAACCGGCGTTGCCCAGAGACTCCTTAGGTGTTTGAAGGACAGCTGTAATGCTGTGGGGCCTTTGCATGAGTTCTTCGTTGAACTCCATTGCTAAATGTTGTGCCTCCATGGCATCTGAAGCATAGACATTGTCTTCATGAGTCGATCCGAATGAATCTCGATATCGAATGGCGTAGCGTTTACAGGGCTGCTGAATGGACATAAAAGTTGCGCTGAGCTTGATCAGTTGTGAATGAAGTGTGTCCTGCCTGCACTGAAGGCGGCAGGACACGTTGAAGGACGACGTGAGTGGTGTGTTGTGATTAACCAGCAATCGCTGAAATGCTGTAAGGAGCCTCAGGAAAACTGGTTGGCATTGGGTCAAGTTTGCCTTGGGCTAATGCTTTGGCGCGTTGATACATTTGGCTTGATGTTGCACCTGATGCCTCCATGGCTTTGGCAACAACATCCCAATTACGAATTTCAGTGGACATTTGAATTCAATTCAGAACCCCTAAATAATCGCTAGTTGATCGCGTGTGGCGTGACAGTGAAATCCCCCCATCGCCCGAACACGCGTTTGCGCTGAGCTGTCGATACCGTCTTTTAAAAAGTGTTTTGGCGTTGACCACGGCCGAATGGCTTTTTTGGCTTGCGCTTTGCTCGCTCGAGCGATAAGGAAAATTTGCAAAGATTGGCTGACATCTAGGCAGTTAAGAGCCATGGTTGAAATTTGTAGGGGAACTGGATGCTGAAAGTTGAACATGTGGCAATTGCTTGCTTTGCCGCATTGCAATCACTCTCCTTTGCTGGCCTGCCTGTGAGTGCGGCGCAAAATTGTGGTCCTAATCGGCACTGGGTTCAGACGGGAGCGGGATACGGCTCTGGATATTGCAAACCCAAAAAAGGCGGGACCATCAAGTTTGTGCGATCGGCTATCACTACGAAGGGCGTGGTGTTTGCAAACGCAACGGAGACTGGTGGAAAGGGCGTAGGCCAATTAACTGGGGGCCACGCTATGAACCTCAGAAACCAGAAGGTGGCGTTACATTCCAAGGCCCTAACGGTGGGAAGATTCGAGTGAAATGGTGAGATCTCTTTGGTTTTAAATGTGTTTCTGTCATCTGTCTTTCCCCGTGTCATGCGGGGTTTTTTTGTGGTTTGGGTATGAGCTTTGCTCACGCTGATTTCTTTCGTTTAGGCAGTGATTTTGTGGTGATAGGTGATTTCGCGAAATGCAATTCGCGGAGCTGGATTCGCTCAGATGCCATACGCTTTTGTTCCGTAAGCAATGAAACGATTTCTTGTTCGATGGTTTCTTCTGGCTGCGGGATTGGTCATGATCAAGCTTGATCCTTGGGGGGCAGCCCATGTCAAAAGCACGCGATCTGATTAATGCTCATCTTTATCCAGTGCTGGCTACATTTTCTGTGATTTATTTCTCGATCCAAATCGCTCCGATTGCCAATCAGGCTCGATATTTTGACCATTGCGTGGATGAGGTCATTAAGGAAGCAAAAGGTAGTTTTGCTGAAAAACGGGCCTTTGCCGTCAACCGCTGCAGTGGAAGTTGATCCGTGGGTGCAGGCTGATTAAGGCTGATTGCGTTGGCACTCAGAGCAAATGCCGAAGAATTCCAAGGTGTGAAACAACATCTTGAAGCCAGACTGTTCTTCGGGTGTGATGGAGACTCCGTGAATTGGGCAGTGATCCAAAGTCTTCGTGCTTCCACAGTCCACACACGTGAGGTGATGGCGGTCCTGTTCAATCGGGGCGTACAGGGCCTCTCCAGTCGGTAGATGGCGGCAGCGCACGAGACCCTGCTGCTGTAGTTGCCTGAGATTCCTGTACACCGTGGCGAGTCCCATGGAACTGGACCCGCTCTCTAGGAGCCGATGAAGCTGTTGCCCACTCATTTCGTCACCGCAGTGACGCAAGGCTTCGAGAAGGCGTTGTTGTCGATTTCGGCTTGCGGACGGCTGGGTCTTCATGGCGATTCAGACCTTGCTCTTTGTGGATTGAATCATGTCTTCGCTGGTCGTCCAAAGACGCTCGCGTTGTTGGGGGTCTCTGGCTGTACGGGCCACAGGCTGACGTGTTGGCATTCCACGCATGGATGCCAACCCTCCTGGACCGAAATGCTCTCCACCTTTAGCGCTGCTTGCTGTTGCTGCATGTAATTGGGGCAATGCGCCCATCGCGGCGCTTTGGAATAAGGGGTCCATGAGCCGGTAGGCCAGGGACTCTTGCCAGGCACCGGTCGCGGCAATGGAGACCGGTTGAAGATTGGTGCGCGCAAGTCCTGGATGGGCGGCGAGAGAGATCACGGTGCTGTTTTGCTGATGAAGCCGCTGGTTGAGCTCAAGCGCAAACATCACATTGGCCAATTTGCTTTGGCCGTAGGCACTCCATCGGTCGTAGCGCTGCTCACCTTGCAGATCTGTCCATTGAATTTTGCCGAAATATTGAGCGCCAGAGGTCACCGTGACCACACGCGCATCAGATCGGCCTTCCATCAGGGGAAGAAGCCTTTGGGTGAGAGCCATGTGCCCAAGATGGTTCACAGCAAACTGCATTTCGAAGCCTTGGACGCTCAACCGTCTTGGCGGTGCCATCAGTCCCGCGTTGTTGATCAACAGGTCCAGGCGTCCGTATCGCTCTTGGACAACGTTGGCGCAACGTTCAACACTGTTGAGATCGGATAAATCAAGATCCAACAGGTCAACGCCCGTTCTGCCGAGATCCAGCAAGTCACGGCGTGCCGCTTCGCTTTTGCGTTGGCTGCGGCACGCCATGAGCACGGTGGCCCCTTTTTGCAGCAGTGCACGCGTGGTTTCTAAGCCCAGGCCGCTGTTGGCCCCGGTGACGAGGGCCACGCGTCCTGCTTGGTCTGGGATGTCCTTCAGGGTCCAGCCCATGGAGCAAGCGTCAGAGAGCGTCCAGTCTCGCTGTTGGAATCAGTCTTCGGGGAACAGCAAGTCCGCTAGTTCGTCGGCATCCACGTCGTAGACACGGGCAAGGGACGTTTCGATCGCGCTCGTCACTTCGCCTGGGAGGAATCTCATGGCGTTGAGGGCGTCTTCGGCGATCTCGTCAGTCAGGAGCTGGTCATCGCCTTCGAGCTTCTCGTCATTGATGACGGCCATCACCCAGCTCTGATAGGCGTACACCAGATCCGAGAATTCGAGTTCGGGATCGTTGAGATCCAGGGTCATGGTCCGAGCCGGTCGTTGGCGTTCCTAGTTTGACCTCCAGGGGGGAAGATGTCTTGCAGCAGATGTTCGGTATGAGCCTTCCGGATCCTGATCAACTGCAGGGAACCCTGGTGGACTTCGCTCTTTTGGAGCTGATTCGACAGCACCGTCTCAGTTTTCAACCGCTGTGGACTGTGGACAGTTGGGCCAAATTGATGATCTGGCTCGCTTTGAATTGCGGCCTTTCAGGGGATACCGACAGCCTTGAGCACTTCGCGAGGTCTCTGGGGGAGCCGATCACGATGCGGATGCGTCGCACATTTTTTGAACGAGAGTTGGCCGATCTTGAACTCCATGTCTTGGCGGATCCAGCTGATGCTCAAGTGCTGTTGCTGTCTCAAGCCCCGCAAGATCCCTCGGTGCTGGCACCGGCACGTATGACCCGCGCCCTCGAGAGGGCTGATTTGCTCGAGCTCGTAACAGCTGACCAAAGTCAGTGGCAAGCCCTTGATGGTGTTGTTGCGATTCCCTGGAAACGTTCTGAATCCTGATGTCTACAGATCTGATCGCCCGGTATCGCAACGCTGGTTTCGAAGCGGTGGCGGATGGTGCCATGGCCTTTTTTGATCGCCGCAGGGATCTGCAGCGGGCTGGGGTGGCCTTTGGGCCTGGCGATGCTGAGGAACCAGCCAAGGTCTCAACGGATATCAGCTTGGTTGCGATTGATCGCAGTGACCCAGACGCTTTTGGATTGTCGGAGGTGATCTTGCGCGGCGTTGCTGCTGGATTAGAGCGTTACGTGCAGGAAAGACCTCTGTTCCGTTCGGTTTGCCCTGATCAAGAGTTGTTTGTGATGCCGATCTTCAACCTGCAGCGCTATGCCCCTGGAGAAGGGTTTAAGCAGTGGCATTGCGATTGGACGATCAGCGATGAAGCGACTGAGCCCGTGCATCGCGTGCTGGCTTGGATTCTTTATTGCGACACGGTGGAAGAAGCAGGCACGGAATTCCATTGGCAGAACCATCACGAACCTGCCGAGCGCGGGAAGTTAGTGATTTTCCCGGCGGGTCCATCGCATATTCATCGGGGCAGGGTGAATCCGGATCTCAGTAAAACGATTGCCACGGGTTGGATCAATGCTGGTTCGCGGCAGGGGTATCTGCAGCGCCTGGCGCATGAGGAATGCATTGATTGACTCTCAATTTAAAGGATAGGCCGCTTGAAAAGGCTTTTTGGTAGAATGACTATTAACCATCTAATTGTGATGCTTTTGATTATCTTCGAAGCTTTGAGATGAGACGCATTTTGCTGTCCAAGACTGCTGCGAAGTTCAAATATCGTACAGGTCGTCAATTTGAGAGGAAGAGGCGGATTAGGGCGGTTCTAGATGTTGCTTTTCAAGTGGTAATGTTGTGTTGCTTAAAAGTAGTAATTCATGAATTGGGCTTCGAGCTGATTGGAGCCAGTCAATTGTTTTCGGCTACGGTTGCGTCAACAGTTTTTCTGTTGGGTTTTTTATTAACTGGAGTTCTAGCAGACTTTAAGGAGGCTGAAAAAATACCGTCTGGCCTGGCTGCAAGTCTGGAGTCTCTGAGTTTGGAGGTCTTGGCAATTCCTGTGTATCAGCCTGGAGTTCAAGTGGAAAAGCATGCTATGGAAATAGCTTGTTTTGGCTCGAGTCTTGTATGTTGGCTGAGGGATGGAAGTAGTTATCTCGATTTAATGAGTGATTACCGTAAGTTGCATCAATGTGTTGTGCATGCGGCAAGTTTGTTTAAGGGGGACGTGTCAAGTCTTCGTGGTCGCTTAATGCTTGACATGGACCAAATCTTGGGGATTGTGAAGCGAGTCAAGGTGATTCGAGATACCAGCTTTGTGCCTCTTGCCTACTGGATGGCTTATTTTGGGACTGCGCTGATGCTGTGCGGATTGGTCTTTGCAAAGTCTGAAAGCCTCTTTGATTCAGTATTTTTCATCGCGATCATTGCTTTCCTTGTTTTACTCGTCTTACGTCTGATTGCTGACATCGATAATCCGTTCGCTTCGTCGGATCCGCGATCGGTTGAAAATGTTTCTTTAGACGTGCTTGAAGACACTGTGAGTGACCTGCAGGCGAGTTGTTTGGGTCGAGGTGTTTAACTAAAAAAGTGTTTGTTCGCGCTGACGGCTGGTTTAATTCTTCACGAAAGCCAATTTTTCATTGTCCAAAGCAGCTCTCCGGCATCCCAGCTGCAGAGATCGAAGTTATGGACTGCGGTTGCATCGGGTGCCTCGAGCAGGCGTTGGGCGTAATGCTTCACGAGCGCAGCAGGGGCGATCTCAACCCCTGCCTGTGCTGCCACCTCACTCACGGCAGCAGCCGTAGTGGCCATCCGCAAGCTCCTTTTGAGATCGTCGTTGTTGCTTACAGCTTCAAGCATCTGCTGGATGGCAGTGCTGAGATCGTTGGAAGTGGAGCCCATGGATCGTTGGCATTGATGCTGGTTGATCATCGCTGTCAAGCCGCCTGAAAACGTCTTTTGCGACCATGAATGGCGTGTATGGGCTCTACCCGTGTCGGATCTGGCTAAGACCTATGACCCGGTTGGTACGGAAGCCAGATGGCAGAAGGCCTGGGAGGACGAAGGGGCCTTTCATCCGGATCCTGCGGCTGAGGGCGAACCGTTTGCGGTGGTCATCCCGCCCCCCAACGTCACCGGCAGCCTGCACATGGGGCATGCCTTTAATACCGCTCTGATCGATACGATCGTCCGCTACCAACGGTTGGCTGGCAAAAATGTGCTTTGCCTGCCTGGCACGGATCATGCCTCGATCGCTGTGCAGACCATTCTTGAGAAGCAGCTGAAGGAGGAGGGCAAAACGCGCCATGACCTTGGCCGTGAGGCCTTTTTGGAGCGTGCTTGGACGTGGAAAGCGGATAGTGGCGGGCGCATCGTTGATCAGTTGCGCCGGTTGGGGTATTCAGTCGACTGGAAGCGACAACGTTTCACGTTGGATGAAGGCCTGAGCGAGGCAGTGAAAGAGGCCTTCGTTCGGTTGCATGAGCAGGGCCTGGTTTACCGCGGCGAGTATCTGGTGAATTGGTGCCCCGCTTCGGGTTCCGCGGTGAGTGACCTGGAGGTGGAGATGAAGGAGGTGGATGGTCATCTCTGGCATTTCCGCTACCCGCTCAGTAGCGGTGAGGGCCAGCTGGAGGTGGCTACAACGCGGCCAGAAACCATGCTGGGCGATACGGCGGTGGCGGTGAACCCCAGCGATGAGCGCTATGCCCATTTGGTTGGTCAAACCCTTGATCTGCCCTTTACCGGCCGTCAGATCCCGATCGTGGCCGACGATCACGTGGAGAAGGAGTTTGGGACTGGCTGCGTCAAGGTGACGCCGGCCCACGATCCCAATGACTTTGCGATCGGGCAGCGTCACGGTCTGGCTCAGATCACGGTGATGCGCAAGAACGGCACGATGAATGCCGAAGCCGGTCGCTTCGAAGGGATGGATCGCTTTGAGGCGCGTCAGGCTGTGGTGGCAGCCCTCGACGAGGAGGGTTTGTTGGTCAAGGTGGAGGACTATCGGCATACGGTTCCCCACTCCGATCGGGGCAAGGTCCCGGTGGAGCCTCTGCTCTCTACCCAGTGGTTTGTGAACACGGAGCCCCTTGCGGTGCGCTGTCGTGAGGCCCTTGCGAAACAGGATCCTCGCTTCATCCCTGAGCGCTGGGAGAAGGTCTATCGCGACTGGCTCTCGGATATTCGCGATTGGTGCATTAGCCGTCAGCTGTGGTGGGGCCATCGCATCCCCGCCTGGTTTGTGATTAGTGAGACCGGCGGCCGATACACCGACACCACTCCTTATGTCGTGGCGCGGAATGAGGCGGATGCGCTGGCCCAAGCCAAAGAAAAGTTTGGAGCTGAGGCCCGCATTGAGCAGGACGAAGACGTGCTCGACACCTGGTTCTCCAGTGGGCTGTGGCCGTTTTCAACCTTGGGTTGGCCCGATGAGAATGCGGCTGATTTTCAGCGTTGGTACCCCACCAGCACGTTGATCACGGGCTTCGACATCATCTTTTTCTGGGTGGCCCGGATGACGATGATGGCCGGCGCCTTCACGGGCGAGATGCCGTTTAAGGACGTTTATATCCATGGGCTGGTGCGGGACGAGCAGAACCGCAAGATGAGCAAAAGTGCCGGCAACGGCATCGACCCACTGCTCTTGATTGAGCGCTACGGCACCGATGCCCTGCGTTTCGCTCTCGTGCGCGAGGTGGCCGGAGCTGGCCAAGACATTCGCCTCGATTACGACCGCAAGAAGGACACATCTGCCACCGTTGAGGCCTCCCGTAACTTCGCGAACAAGCTCTGGAATGCCACCCGGTTCGCCTTGATGAATCTGGGTGGGGCCACACCAGCAGAGCTGGGGGAGCCAGAGGTTTCAGCCTTGCAGCTTGCCGACCGCTGGATTTTGTCGCGCTTGGCGCGCGTGAACCGGGAAACCGCAGCTCGCTACAGCAGTTATGCCCTTGGTGAAGCTGCAAAAGGTTTGTATGAATTCGCTTGGAACGATGTTTGCGATTGGTATTTGGAGCTGAGCAAGCGACGCCTAAATCCAGGCGAGGAGCCCAGCGCTGCAGCCTTGGCGGATCAGCACACGGCCAAACAGGTGCTGGCCAAGGTGATCAGCCAAATGCATCTGATGTTGCATCCGTTGATGCCTCACCTCACGGAGGAGCTGTGGCACAGCGTGACGGCTGAGCCTGAAATCACCTTCTTAGCGCTTCAGCCTTGGCCGGCTGTGGACGAGGTTGCTTTGGATGATGGCTTGGAAGCGTCTTTTTCCGAGTTGATCGCTGCGATCCGAGTGGTTCGTAATTTGCGAGCTGTGGCGGGCTTAAAGCCATCCCAATCGGTGCCCGTTCGTTTCGTGACGAGCCGCCCAGAGCTGATGGCAGTGTTGGAGCAAGGGACTCCTGATATCACCGCGCTCACGCGAGCGGAATCGGTGGAGTTGATGACGCAGGCTCAGGCCGAGGCTGCACCTGTTGCGAAAGCACTCGCTGGCGTCAGCGGTGAGTTGCAAGTGTTGCTGCCCATCGAAGGCCTTGTGGATCTGGAAGCGCTTCAGGGTCGTCTTGAAAAAGACATCGCCAAAGCAGAGAAGGAGATCAAGGGGCTTGCAGGACGCCTCAGCAATCCCAACTTTGCGGATAAGGCTCCGCCAGAGGTGGTGGCTGAATGCAAGGCAAAGCTTGCTGAAGCGGAGGCTCAGGCTGACCTGGCATGCAGACGGTTGGCGGATTTGGGATGAAAAGTGAGTATCAATTGGAGGGGAATAGTTGCTCTGGTTTTAAATTGGGCGCGGGATAGAGAGTTGTGCAATTGAAGGCGAAATCGGCATTATTGTTCTTCACGATTTTTGCAATCCCCAGAAAAACTTCCTGCTGAATGTCTAGGTAATCCTGCCAATTTGTGGTTTTAGTGAAACAGTAAACCTGAAGATTGAGGGATGAGCTTTCCCAAGCATTGAAGTGCACAAGAATGATCTGATTCGTGTCAATGGCTTTGTGGTTTTTGAGGAGTTCGCGCACTTGCTTGGTAATCGTATCCATCGCCGGGATATCTTCATATCGCAAGCCAATATTGGCCAGGATCCGGCGGTTATACATCTGTCCAGGATTGATGATGCTATTGGTGGCAAAGACTGCGTTGGGGATATACATTGGTCGGCGCTCAAAGGTGCGTAGGCGTGTGTGATACCAGCCGATGTTTTCAACGGTTCCTTCCATTCCGTCCGTACTGATCCAATCTCCCTCCTTAAAGGGACGGTTGAAGAACAGCATGAAACCGGAAAAAAAGTTTTGGGAGATATTTTGCGTTCCGAAGGCCAGGCCGACGCCTGCACCACCTGCCAGAGCAGCGAGGGCAGTGGCTGGAATGCCGAAGGTGAGCATCAAGGCGCCAGAGCCAATCACCAGGATCAAGATGGTGTAGATCCGGCCGATAAAACTGATGGCCATCGACCGATCTTTCGGGTCGTCCATCTGGAGCCAGCGCTCAAAACGCCTGGTCTCCATCACGGCATGGCCTAATCGGCTCAGCGCCCACATGACGGCGAGGATCGTGATGGTGGCGGAGAGTTTTAAAGCGTGGCTGCCGTCCAGCCATTCCACATTGCTGGCGATTTGACGTCCCAACCAGCCCAAATACAGAGAGGAGCTGAGTCCTAGCAGCAATGGCTTACGGATTGCTCTCGCGATCATTCCTCCAAGATGTTGCCCTCTCCGCTCCATCAGCCCAAGGACAAGCCAGAGCAGGATGAGGACCACAGTTCCAATCAAGACTCCAGTGTTGGAGTGGATCAAATTCACGTCTTGAATGATCTCTTCTTTCATTGAGCCATCGTGGTGACTTGCTTCATGCAGTCTGCCTTCTCAGCTGCTTAGGTTCAGTCCAAATGCAGCTGCTTTAAAACTCCCATTCACGTGGCGCCACAACGTTCCCTACATCCACAAGTTGCTCATGGTTCTGTTGTGATCGAGGTTGAAGGCCTCAGCAAGATTTACCGGGTTGCCGACAAGCAACCGGGTTTATCTGGAACCTTGAAACACTTCATGCGCAGGCGACACCGTGATGTGCACGCCGTGCGTGACATCAGCTTCAGCATTGCCCCTGGAGAGATGGTGGGATTTCTTGGGGCGAATGGGGCGGGCAAAACCACCACGTTAAAAATGTTGTGTGGGTTGATCCATCCCAGCGCGGGTCAGGTTGTCGTTGCAGGTCATCAGCCGCAACAGCGTCACCCAGATTTTTTGCGTCGGATCACTCTGGTGATGGGGCAAAAGCAGCAGTTGCTCTGGGATCTGCCGCCGATGGATTCTTTGAGGGTGAATGCTGCTGTGTATGGCATCAGTGACCGGGATGCCAAGCGCCGTATCTCTGAGCTGTCGAATTTATTGGAGTTGGGAGAGGAGCTTACGCGTCCCGTTCGCAAGCTGTCGTTGGGCCAGCGCATGAAAGCTGAGCTGCTCGCTGCCTTGCTGCACCAACCTGATGTCTTGTTTCTTGATGAGCCCACCCTGGGATTGGATGTGAATGCGCAGGCCCGAGTGCGGCAGTTTTTAGCTGATTACAACCAAAAAACCGGTGCCACTGTGCTGCTCACGAGCCATTACATGGCTGACATCACGGCCTTGTGTCCGCGCGTGTTGTTGATTCATCAGGGGTATTTGTTCCATGACGGCCCCCTTGATCGCTTGGCCAGTCGGCTCGCGCCTGAGCGCCATGTTCGTTTGGAACTTGATGCACCCGTTGGGGCTGAGGCGTTTGCGGGCCTTGGCCGGCTCGATCGTTGCTGCGACTGCGAGGTGAACTTGCGTGTGCAGCCCCATGAGCTCACGGCTGTGGTGGCTCAGTTGTTGGAACGCTTTGAGGTCCGTGATCTTGAGGTGAATGATCCCCCGATCGATCAGCTGATCGGTGATTTGTTTCGCCAGGGACGCTTGTAATGCGGATTTTTGGACTCAATCGCAAGATTATTCGGGTTTTGTTAGGCACGGAATACGCCCATATGTTGGAATATCGCGCCGAAATTGCTCTTTGGGCTCTTTCGGGTGTTCTTCCTTTCATCATGCTCAGCCTTTGGAATGGCAGCGATGCTCGTGGAGCGTTGGGGATGGATGGAGTGGGCCTTGATCGTTATTTCTTGAGCGCCTTTTTAGTGCGCCAGTTTTCAGTGGTTTGGATGATTTATGCCTTTGAAGAGGATGCTCTCTCTGGGAGATTGTCTCCTTATCTTCTTCAGCCACTCCATCCGCTCTGGCGTTATGTGGCGAGTCATCTTGGCGAGCAGCTCACGCGTTTGCCTTTTGCTGCGGGCATCACAGCGATTTTCTTCTTCATACAGCCCAAGGCCTTTTGGTTGCCATCGTTTGGACATTTCGTGCTGGCTTGGTTGGCTACATGGATGGCTTTCTCGATCGCTTTTCTGTTGCAAAGCCTGATTGCCTCCCTTTGCTTTTGGAGTGAGAAGGCCAGTGCTCTGGAGCGATTGTTGTTCATCCCTTTTCTGTTCTTGTCTGGGCTGCTGGCTCCTCTTACGGCTTTTCCACCCCTGGTTCGCAGGTTGGCCCAGTGGACGCCATTCCCTTATTTGATTGACTTCCCGGCGCGTGTTCTAGCCGAACAGCCTGTGAATTTGTTGGTTGGATTTGCCATTCAGTTGGCATGGATCGTGCTGCTGTTGCCGCTTGTTCTTCTGCTTTGGCGCGCTGGGGTTCGGCGTTACAGCGCGATGGGGGCCTGAATGGGGCGTTATTTCAAAAGTCTCCGTCGATTCTGGGGAACAGCCGTGGCCTCGCAGCTGGAGTATCAACTCAATGTTGTGATTGAACTGGTCGCTGTTGGCTTGAGTTTGCTTGGCAGCTTATTCATGCTGTCGCTCTTTTTTGGACCAGGACGGGCGTTGGGTGGCTGGAGCTGGCATGAAGCCTTGATTGTTCAAGGTTTTTATACCGTTCTCGATGGTGTGGCGAGCACTTGGTTGCGCCCCAACCTGTCTTCGATCGTGACCCATGTGCGCGAAGGCACGCTTGATTTCATCTTGCTCAAGCCAATTGACAGTCAGTTTTGGTTGTCGTTGCGAACGATCTCGCCAGCAGGGTTGCCGGAGATCGTCCTTGGTTTGTTGTTAGTGATTTGGGGTGGGCAACAAGCTGGCGCTTCGTTGTCGCTAGGAGGCTTTGCGGTGGTGTTGCTGATGCTCTTGGCTGGTGGATTGATTTTGTATTCGCTTTGGTTTCTGATTGCAGCGACCAGCATCTGGTTTGTGAAAACCTGGAATGCAACGGAGGTTTTGCGGGCTGTGTTGGCGTCAGGCCGCTATCCCGTAGCGGCCTACCCAGCCCCCTTGCGTTTGTTGTTTACCTTGGTGATTCCGGTGGCTTTTCTGACAACGGTTCCGGCTGAAGTTGTGCTGGGCCGAGCGAGTATATCCATGCTGTGGCTTGGATTAGGCCTTGCTGTGGGGTTCTTCGTCGCTGCCCGTCAATTCTGGTTGTATGCCTTGCGGCATTACACCTCCGCCTCTAGTTGAATGGAGGCTTTGTTGCAGGCTTGGTGGCCACTCCATTGGATACACCTGACGTTGTGGGAACGGAATGGTGATTCCTTTCTGTTCAAATTGCTTCCAGATTGTTCGGCGTATATCACTGCCAACTTCAAAGGCATCAAGGGGGTTGGAGACCCAGAAAAGAACCTTGTAATTAATCGAAGACTCTGCGAAGTCGATTACGAATGCATTGACTGGTGGGTATTCTAAAACTTTTTTGTGCTCTTTGGCAATTGTTTTTAATAGCTCCACGATGATGTCTGGGTCGTGGTCGTAGGCGGCGCCAACGACCACTCCGTCACGTCTTGATGTTTCCGTTGCGGTGAATGATGTGGCTTCTTGCGTGAAGAAGTTTTGATTCGGAATCAATAGTTCGGCTCCATCACGTCCGCGTCGTAATTGTGTCGCTCTAAGCCCCAGTTTTCGCACTGTGCAGGGGTCGCCGTTGATCATCAGAATCTCTCCGGGGCGTACTGACCCTTCAAACAGCAGCCAGATGCTGCTGATGAAATTGGAGATGATTTCTTTCACTCCAAAGCCGATTCCAACCGACAGTCCACCGGCGATGGCAATGAATGCTGTGCCGTCGATGCCGATGAAGTAAGCCACTCCGATGATGCCAATGATGATCACGCTGTAGCGGAACAGGAGCTCTAATCCGCGTCTGTTTCTGGGGCGGACTCCAAACAGCACCCCACTAAGCCATGCCAGAAACGTTGCAGGCCTTGATGAGAGCGTCATGATGACGTAGATGGCGATGATTGCTACGTAAATTCTTCCCAGCGTTAGCTCAACTCCAAATAAATTTGCGACGGGAGTTTGCGCTAAGTTTTCTGTGCTTCCCATCAGTCTGATGAAAGATATGGTGGCGACAATGACGTAGACGGGTCTTAAAAATGTGCTTTCTAATTCGTCAACTGGGAATTTCTTGTTGATACTTAAAAGCAGTGTCTTTAGGGGCGTAAATAGCATCCAGCCCAGCCAGAGAAGTCCGAAATAGCGCAGTAATCCCCATGGCAAGCCCACCAGGAGGAAAAGGGCTGAACTCATTAAGAGGAGAATAGGCCCGATCAGCACTCGGATGTGTTCGGGAAGCAGCCTGTGCTTCACACTCCGTCGAAGGGCACCGCGTTTCTCCGCGACCATCACAAGGCCAACCAACAGCAGTTGGAGTAGAACGGTACCGCGGTTGAGATAGGAGAGCCAGCTCAAGAGCTCGCTGGCAATGGCCCCGGGGCCGATCGTGATGAGGTACGACATGGAAAGAGTCATCGCTTCAATTTGATCTGGGTTTCAAGTTCAGAGGCTGCTTTTTCAGGAGATAATCCATCGAAAATCAACTGATTGAGTGTTGATTTAATCTCTTTCTCTAATTTTGGTCGGGCATCGATTGCGGAGACAATCGCATCTCCCCGGGTTATCCGTTTGTTTTCATCTTCAGTGAATGCCTTGAACCCTTGAGGTAACTGTTTGCTGACGATCAGTGCCGCGGCTGGATTGACTGGATAGCCCTTTCGGTATTTGAGGGCATAGGTTTTTTGAGCCCAGGGTTGCACCATGAAATTCAGCAAGTTCAGACTTGCGGCCCGTTGACGTTTGCTTGAGTTTTTGCCAAGTGCCCAGACCTGCAAGCGTGTGATCGGTGTTGCCCGTCCAAACTCTCCACTTGGTAGTGGGGCGATGCCGAGATGCTCTTTGAGCTCTTCACGGAGTTGCGGTAGCTGGGAACTCCAACAGCTGATCCAATGCATGTCGCCCTGGATGAGCGCCTTTCGAAGGGTGGCTTGATTTGGTACAAATACAATATTTTGCTGATAGCTGGAGGCCTTGAGCCAACGCATCCATTCAGTGAGTCGTGCATGGGCAGCCACAGTGGCTTTCTTGCCTGCTAACGAAGTGGCTAACGCCTCTCCAGCCCCAAAGCTGCCGAGGCTCCAGTAAAGATCCTGGAAGTTGGTGACCATTCCAAAAATCGTGCCTTTGCCACTGGCCTCGGACAGCTCCTTGAGGGTTGTTGGTGCTTTTTTGAGCTTGCGTTTATCGAAGCAAGCCAGCTGGAGATACTGCGAGACCGGCTGTCCCGCTAAAGATCCGCTGGCTGTTTTAACGCGCTCTAGGGCTGCAGGGTTGATCAAGTTTTGACGCTCTTTCGTCAGCTGGATCGGCTCGGTCAGGCCCAAGGTCACAAGGTTCAAGGCTTGATTGCTATCTGCAATCACGAGGTCTGGTCCTAGGCCGCTATTGGTTTGAACTATTAACTCCTTCTCGAGAGACTCCTCGGGATAAATCGAAGGATGCAGCTTGATCCCAGGCTGCATTTCTTTTAATTGCTGTTGAAAATCCTTGCCGATCTTCCGCTCTGCTTCAAAACGATGGGGGGTGCGTTGTTCGTTTTCATTGCTGGCCTGAGCCACCTTCAACACGATTGACCTTCGGCCATCGGTCATGCCGCAGCCTCCGAGCAAGGCTGTGCTTAGCAGGAGAGCGATGGGGTACCTGTTCCTCCTGATCGGGGCACAAAGGCGGCTTGCTTCCATCCCTCTTGAACAGTTGTTCAATCTTTAGCGCAGAAGTGGGTTTGATCCCTGTTGGCGCCAAAACCACCAGCATGGATTGGTGGCCTCGGATGGTGTGGAACACATGATTGAGGGAATGTCCTGGTTCGAGCCATTGATGCTCTGGCTGCGCTCTCCTTTGGGCGGACTGGTGTTCATTCCTCTTTATGCGATTTGGGTGACGCTGTTGCTTCCGGGCGTATGGGCTTCGATGTTGGCGGGTGCTCTCTACGGCACTTGGTGGGGAAGCCTGATTGTGTTTGTTGGGGCCTGTTTCGGCGCAGAGGCCGCTTTCCTACTCGGTCGATTCTGGTTGCGCGATTGGACGAGCCAGCGTTTGATGCGCTACCCAAAGCTGCAGGCTGTGGAGCGGGCGGTCAGTCGAGAGGGGCTCAAGCTTGTGCTGTTGACGCGACTATCGCCAGCGTTTCCGTTCTCGTTGTTGAATTTGGTCTATGGCCTCAGTGAGGTGAGTTTGCGTGATTACAACATTGGTTTGATTGGCATTCTTCCCGGCACCATTTTGTTTTGTGCGTTGGGCGCCCTGGCAGGCGATGCTGCTCGTTTTGGTGAGGTGCTCGCTGGAGAAGCCTCGGCACAGGGATGGATTCTGCGTGTGGTTGGCATTTTGGCCACGGTTGCGGTGGTTTGGTTGGTGGGGCGTGCAGCACAACGGGCTTTGAAAGATGAGACAAGCGAGGTTCAATAAAAGCCCTTTGAAAGTTATTGACTAAATAGATATTTGATGATGCAATCGCAAGTTAATAGCGAGATCTCTTATGCTGAAATAATAATTTCTTGTGCCCAATAAGAGTGCGCTGAGGCCGCTATTTCCGCTAAGGTTTTAATTTCTTTGAAGACTGATTTTGATTGCTTAGTGAGGGGTGTGGTCTGGGTTCGGGGCTTGAAGGTCCCGTGCAGCAGCAATCGCGACAAACCATCCCAAGCGAACCTTTGCTGCAACACCGCTGCGAGAGGCCAGCTCAACATACTTAGCTCGACCACATTCTGTTTTGATCCAGCGGAAGGCTTGGGGTGAGCTCATGATTGTTTGCCTTCAGTAAAGTTGTATTTGAAGATTTGGTTTGGAATCACGCTGATATTAACGCTGATTTCGTTGATCCCATAATCCTTTCTTGCTCTCGTGATAATCCTTTGATGGAGCTCGTCAATAACCTTTTGCGTGATCAGCCCTTCTTGGGCATTGAGGACAAGCTCAATGGTGGCGTTGTTCTGAGAAACGCGAACATTGCTATAGAGCAATTTTACTTTTTTCCAGAGGTATGGATTCTTTTCGGTCAGCTTGAATTGCTTGACGCGTCCTGCTTTAAAGGTGGCAAATTGGGCGTCAATGTTTTGGCGAATGCTGAAGTCTTGGAGTGATGATGCCAAGGGGATGCACAGCAGGCCGAGTAGTCCTAGCCAAACAAGTAGGTTGCGCCAGCTGCGATGAATCGAGCCATAGCGCTGCAGCAAAAACACCATCAAGCTGGCAACTGTGATGCCAATTAGGTTGGCTAAGAAGAGTAAGAATGATCCTTCTGAGATCTGATTGCTGAGTCCAGCAACGCTGCCCCGGCCGAACACGGCAATGACTTCCGAGCCCATGCTGAGTCCGATTCCGCAGACACATAGCGGTGGCACCAGGGCAACGGCGATGGCCACCCCTGCGATCGAATTGGACAATCGATCCCGGGTCAATGTGAACGATCCGGCGATGGCGGCAGCTACTGCAATGCCGAGGTCGATCAGGTTGGGTGCGGTTCGGCTGTAGATCTCTCGATTCACCTCACTGGCATCGAGAATCCAGCCCAACAGCGTTGCCGTGCCAATCACAGTGAGAACGCCAATGATCACCGTGATCGCGGACCGTTTCACCAAGCGGTTGTCGGCAATCGAGAGTCCGAAGGCAAGGCTGAGGATCGGGTCCATCAGTGGGGCCACGATCATGGCGCCGATCACCACAGCGGTGCTGTTGGAGATCAATCCGAGCGTTGCAATTACAGCTGAACAGATCAGCAGCAAAAAGAAGCCCAGCGTCGGCCGCGAAGAGGCAATTCGACTTTTGTAGAGGTCGTTCCTGGGGATCTGCGTTTCCAGGTTCAGTTTCCACTCACCTGAGAGGCTCCCAAGCAGATTCTGAACTGGGCTTTGCATGCCTCGAAGAATTCTTACCCTGATCCTCTCAGCATGTTCAGCAGGTCAGCCTCGTCAAGGACTTGGACGCCTAGCTCCTGGGCTTTGGTGAGTTTGCTTCCAGCCTCTTCACCTGCCACGAGATAGCTGGTTTTTTTGCTGACCGATCCCGACACTTTGCCTCCGCAAGCCTCGATTTGCTCTTTGGCTTGAGAACGGGTGAGTGTGGGCAAGGTACCGGTCAGTACAAAGGTTGAACCAGATAAATGATCGTTGGCCGCCGCCGCAGTGGCTCGTGTTTGCTCTTCCTCATTGAGTGCCAGGCTGAATCCGAGGCTCCGCAACTCATCGAGTAGCCGCTGATTGGCAGGGTTGGAAAACCACTGCTGCAAGCTTTGGGCAATTTCTTTGCCGACACCAAAAATTGTGGTGATGCTGTCTGGTGCGTGACACGCCGCTTGATTCAGGTCGTCTGCATTGGCAAAAGCAGCAGTAATCGCCTTGGCGTTCACGTCTCCGACGTGATGGATGCCGAGGCCATAGAGCTGTTTGCCCCATCCTTGAGAGCGGGATGCGTCTAGGGCTTGAATTAAATTTTCGGCGCTTTTCGAGCCCATGCGCTCCAGGCTGCCAAGTAGGGCGATATCGAGGCGATAGAGGTCTGCAATCGACTGAACAAGGCCTCGATCCACAAGTTGTTCAATCAACTTGCTGCCCAGGCCATCCACATCCATGGCCCCTTTGCTGACCCAGTGGCGCAGGGCACCACGCAGGATCGCGGGGCAGCTGCTGTTGATGCAGCGCGTGGCCGATTCGCTGGTTTCGCGCACCAAGGTGGATCCGCAGGCTGGACAGGTCTTCGGGAGCTCCACGGGTTGGGTGTGCGCAGGCCGTAGTTCCGGCAACACCCGCACCACTTCCGGGATGATCTCACCGGCCTTGCGCACCACGATGGTGTCGCCGTTGTGAAGATCGAGCTCCAGCAGCCTGTCGGCGTTGTGAAGGCTGGCCCTGCTGACGCTTGTGCCGGCCAAAAGCACAGGCTCGAATTCCGCCACTGGGGTAATCACTCCCGTCCGTCCCACCTGACAGCTGACTCTCAGGATCTTGGTTGCAGCTTCCTCTGCTGGGTACTTGAGCGCAATCGCCCAGCGTGGTGCTTTTTGAGTAAAGCCTGCTGCATCCTGCAGGCGTAAATCGTTGAGCTTCACCACCACACCATCGGTGGCGTAATTGAGCTGCCGGCGCTCTGTATCCCAGGTGTCGAAGAACTGCTCTACTGCTGGAAGATCTGGCAATAAACCCGCATTGGGATTCACCTTGAATCCCGCATCGCCCAGCCATTGCAAGGCATCCCATTGCGTGCGCGGCCTGCGTCCTTGCCAATCGTCTGGCAGCTGAAGCGTGTAGGCAAAAAAGTCCAGCCGTCTTGAGGCCACAACGCTTGGATCCAGTTGGCGCAACGTTCCAGCGCAGGCATTGCGGGGATTGGCAAACAAAGCTTCGTCGCGGCTTAGACGTTCGTTGTTGATCGCATGAAAGGTGGCATCGGGGATGAAGGCCTCCCCACGCACTTCCACCCAGGCGGGTGCCGGTTCGAGGTGCAAGCGCAAGGGAATGGAGCTGATGGTGCGCACGTTGGCGGTGATCTCTTCTCCCTGTTCGCCGTCCCCGCGCGTTGCGGCTCGAACGAGTACGCCGTTTTCGTAGCTCAGGGCGAGAGCGTTGCCATCGATTTTGAGTTCTCCCACCATGGCCAGGGCCGGAGGTGGAGCTTCTTCTGCTGGTGCGCGGTCTAGCACCTTGAGCAACCGGCCATACCAGCCGTGGAGCTCGTCACGGTTAAACGCGTTGTCGAGGCTGAACAGGGCAATCCTGTGGCGCACACTGCTGAACCTTTCGGCTAGACGCCCACCCACGCGCTGGGTGGGACTGTCTGCGCTCATCAATGTTGAATCTTGCTGCTCTAAGTCTTGGAGCTCCCTGTAGAGCTGGTCGTACACCGGATCTTCCATCTCCGGAGCGTCGAGCACGTAATAAGCGTGTGCAGCCCGATTGAGCAGGCGCCGCAACTCTTCCGCTCGCGCTTGAGAGCTACTGGACGATTTCAGCGGCTGCGAGCTGCTCAACGCCTTTTGCTCAGCTGTTCACAGCGACGATGCGCTCGATCTTCCAGGAATCATCCGACTTGATAAACGTGAAATCCAGAGGCATTTCCTCTTTGTCTTCTGCAATCAACTTCACGGTCAGGATGATGTTGCCTTCCTGCAGCCTCGGGCGACCAGATTTGAGATTGCGGAAGCGATTCAGCTTCAAACCCGCCAGGTAACGAATGAACTGTTGACGGCTCACATGCTGGCGATAGTTCTTGGTGGTGAGCAAGTAAGCAGCATCGATCCTCCCCGCTGCCACTTGCGTGAAGAACTGCTTGATCAGCGGGTTGATGCCACGGGCGCTCAGCACGAGCTTCACCGCCGTGAATGTCCAGTAGAGGAGCAGCGCTCCACCCCCGGCTAATAAAGCCTTGCTACCGATCTCGCGAACCAAGCCCAGTTCCATCGGATGCATCCGAATAAGTGCAGATTCTGACTGACCGGATGCAGGAACGAGGCAGACTGAGCCGGCTTTCGTCCTGTTTGGCTTCTTTCGCAGTCCCCATGCCCCTTGAGCCCCTGCTGCCGTTGTTTCACAGGCTCAATCGAGAACACTTTGATGGCTGCCTTGTGCGGGGCACGGGCCCGCTGGTTGCTTTGCGTTGGAGTGATGGGCGGATGCGAAAGACGGCAGGGTTTTATCGCCGCGGACCGGCGGTGGCTCCCCCGCTTGGACGGGAGATTGTGCTTTCAAAACCCTTGCTGGATCCCTTGCCTCGCTGCGCCACCGAGAGCACTCTTTGTCATGAAATGATTCATGCCTGGGTGGATTTGGTGTTGGGTCAACGGGAGGGGCATGGCCCTTGTTTTCGGGCTCAGATGGAGGCGATTAATGCCTCTCAATCCCGATTCAAGGTGAGCATTCGCCATCGTTTTCCGGTTCAGCAGACCCCCCCTCGCTGGATTGCCATCTGCCCTATGTGCGGGCAGCGCACGCCGTATCGGCGCCGGGTTAGGCAAGCGGCTTGCAGGTTGTGCTGTGATCGGCATCATGACGGTCACTGGCATGTGAGTTGTCTACTCAGTTATGTACCTGCCCCCGCTCAGGATTGAGATGGATTTGTTTCTTTGGGTCCTAGAAGCAGGTGGGGTGTCGATCGCGCTAATCGGTTGGCAACGGGAGCGTTGGCTGCAGCAGCGTCGTCGTTAAGGTCGGGGGATGGATGGACGTTTTCAACCGCGGCAGCGCAGTCAGGGGCAGCGCAGTCAGGACTCTGGTGACCGGCGATTGGATCAGTGGCTTGAAACCGGTCGTCAGCTGGTGGATGGTGTGGCTGGCACGCGACCTGGTCGACGGTCTGCCGGTGGCGGGCGTCCCTCAATGGATCTCGAAAAAGTGGGTCGCTGGGTCGGCGACAAGATCGATTGGCTGATGGACGAAGAAGAAGACTGGAGGGATCCGGTTGAACCACCCCTGCGGACTGAATCGCCTGCCGCATCCAGTCGTAAGCGGCCTCTCGATGCGATCTCACGGCGGCAAGGTGTTGGGCAGCAGATTGTGGCGCCCGTATCTGAGCCTCAGCCCGCCTACGGCGAGGATGACAACAGCTGGCCTGATGACGAAAGCTTTCGTGTGGAGCGCTGGTCCCGTTCTGCAGCGCCCCCAGCAATCACGCCAGCGCCTCAGCCCCGTGGCCCTGGCCCATCCAGACGTCCATTACCTCGCTCCAGCAGGCGACGGGACTGATCACGAGACTGATCGCTGGATCGATTGATCTCTACTCTTTTAAAAACACTCTGTTTGTATGAGCAATTTGGTGGTTGTGGGCTTTCCCAAGGCCCAAGAAGCGGAGGAGGTCCGTCGCGAATTGGTCACGATCCAGCAAGAGCATTTGATTGCGCTTGAGGATGCGGTGGTGCTTGAGCATGGAGAAGACGGCCATGTGCACTTGCGTCAGGCGATCAATATGACGGCGGCTGGAGCCATGGGCGGAAGCTTCTGGGGGTTGTTGATCGGTTTGTTGTTTGCCAATCCTTTGTTGGGTCTTGCTGTTGGTGCCGGTGCTGGTGCTGCCTCGGGTTCGCTGAATGACATGGGCATCAACGACAACTTTTTGAAAGAACTCGCGGAAACCCTGCCGAAGGGCAGTGCTGCTTTGGCGTTGTTAGTGAGGGATGCCACGCCCGATCGTGTGATCGAGCGCTTGCGTCGCCATGCGCCCCACGCCCGGTTGATCCACACCAACCTCAGCCATACCGATGAAGACTTGCTGAAGGAGCAACTCGAGAAGGCAAAACGGCAGGCTGAAGGCCTCAGGTTGGGCTGACTAGCAGCTGCTGCTCTCCTCAAGACGCTGAACCTGAAAGCGACAGCCTCGATGGCTGAGCTGATGGTTCACGTCGTCAATGAGATCGTTGGGCAGGTCTTCGGCCATTTGTTCGGTGCTCATGGAGATCGAGGCCGATCCTTCTTCCATGGCCTCAAGCAATGTCACCCACTGTGAAACCTGTTCGCTGCGCTTGATCGGACGTTGGCCATGGCCGGAGAGCACGGCGGCGCAGATGTCCGCGTTCCAGCGATTTGAGGGAATGTGGTGATGGCTGTTGTGCTGCTGGACGGCACCAGCTGTCATCGCAGCTTGGGTTGGATGTCCGCTGTGGTCACGCCATCCTTCATGGTCAAGAACACGGCCGCAATGTCTTACTGAGAGGCCAAATCTGTGTCCGAGGTCGGAGAGGGTTAGCCACTGGGACGTTGTCATGAAACCATCGCAACTAGCGACATGATCCCGATCGCTAGAGCTGCTGCAAGTTGAAATGCACGAATGTGGCGAAAACGCTCCGTTTCTTCATCTAGTTAGATGAAGAGGCTGGCGTGGAGTGGCCCCTAGCCATTCCTCTAAAGCAGGACTGAACACCTCGCGAATCACCGTGAGCTCTCGTCCTTGACGGAAAAATCGATAATGGCGGCTCCAAAACGGCCCCGAGCAGCCAAACCTGTCCTCAAGCCAGGGTTCTTGCACCAGCGCTAAGCCATCCACTTCGCGAAAGAGCTCTGAGCGCCCCTGGGTGAGGCTGAGCCAGATCGGCAGGTTGCGGTCTTGCAGGTGCTGGTTGGCTTCATCCTGGTTCCACCAGCTTTCAGCCCAAGCCAAGGTTTGTTCGCCACAGCTCAACCAGACTTGACGGCGGAGGAGGGGAGTCGTGAGTTCCTTCACCTCGCTGGGGCAACCGAGGGCAGCTTGCCCCTCTGGGTCTTCTGCCATAGCCACTAATTCCACGGACACTGGATGTCCTGTGAGCAGACGCAGGTGACGGGTTGGACTGCCGTCTCCGAGGAGCATCAGTCTCCAAGAGCCGGGTAAATCCCCTGGGTCATCACCGGCCAGAACCGTTGCAGCGGGTGCTTCCCATAAACAAGTGGGAGAGGGCAAGAGCCCAGAGGACAATGCCAGCCCTAAAGGTGAGGTCAGAGCGCACCTCCCACCGAAACGGAATCGCGATTGATGTTGGGAGCTTTGCTTTGCAAACCCTGCTGCATCAGTGAAATCTGGCGCACCCTAACGAGCCTTACCTGTGCGCAGAACAGAAGTCGATCAGCTTTGGTGGCGTGTGGATGGATACCAGTTCAGTACCCACTGAAACGAAGGGCTAGCTCAAGGGCGCCAAGTCCACAGAGAAAGGTTCCGCCAAGTAATGCAGCTTCTTTAAAAGAATGAGCCATGATCATTAGGGCAGAACCCACGACTAACGCTCCAAAAAATCTAAATGGAATCTCGAGCTCCAATATTGAGACGTGTTTCATGAATCAATCATCAGACGCATTTGCTGCACTGATTTCACTCAAATTCATGAAGTTCTCAACGGGAAGGCTCAGTCCCCGAGCTTTTTCAGGCTTAAAGCAACGTTTCTACGCTTTGATTTACTGATCTAAATTTATAAATGCCTAATGAGAGGTCATTTGTACATATTTTTTAGGTACATTCTCTTACTACTGGTCAGGCTGTCGCTTGATTTCTTGCTCTCAGCGTTTCGATGCCTGGCGCAGCTGAAGAAGTGGGGCAGGGTCAATCGCCATTAGTTGCCCATTTTTGAAGCGACGGAGCTCGAAATGGAGATGCGCGGTGCTGGCGTAGCCGCTTTTCCCTACGTTTCCGATGCGATCACCCGTTTGTACGAGCTGACCGGGTCTGATTCGAGCGCTGAGCAAATGGGCGTAAATGGTTTGCCAACCATTGCCATGATCCAGCACAACAGTCAGTCCGTATCCAGAGATGGGTTGCACGATCAAGGCTTTACCGGAGAGTGCAGCCAACACTCCTGTTCCAGCGGGTGCGATCAAATCATGTCCTGTATGTAAGCGCCATTTGTTTTTATGATCTGAAAATCGCCAACCGTAAGCGCTTACTTCCTGGGCAAGATAGGGAAGTGGATATTTGAGTCTGATCCTCTCTCCACGTTGTATTGGCCACAAGCGTTGAGGCAGCGGCCTTACTTTTGGCCCCAGAAGTGCAAGGTCTGAGACGCTCGTCAGGATTGGTGTCTCTCTTGGCCGTGAAGGTTTGGCATCGGCATTGGTGCTGGCAAGAATTGCGCTCAGCAGCAATACGGCGAATGTCTGTCGATGCACCGGCTGGAACCACAATGAGCTCGTTGTATCTCTCATTCGAGAGAATGCAACTCTGCTATTCATCCGACAATTGGCAGAATTGGGATTGAATCTTTCTATCTAGAAGGCGCCTCCGATCGAGAGGGATTGGCGTTCACCATTGCGTTCAATCACGGCACCGGTGCTGGAAAGGCTCAGCAAGGACCAGCCACTGTTGCCGATGTTTTCGCCAGGGGTGGCAGAGAGTGATTGATTGTCTAATTGGAAGATGGCCGATCCCCCCACTTCGGCGTGTACAACTCCCACGAGAGCGGGCTGGCTCATAGGAGCTGGCGCTGCAGGACCTGCCTCTGAGCTGGAGGGGGAGGCGCCGGATGGGGCTGTGATTGGCGCAATCGCTGCACTGAGCGGCAGTGTGAGTGGTTCGAGGCTGGGCAGTGTGGCGACTGTCTCAGGTTCTGCTTCAGATTCAATTGCTTTTGGAGGTGCAGAGGGTGAGGGGATGGCGCGTGCTTTGAGCTTTTCAGTGAGAGCCAGATTGCGCTCGCGGTAGAGGGCTTGCTCGGAGAGCTGCCAGCTGCGTGCCAACCATGCACTACAGAGCAGGGCGCCTAGCGTCACACCGATCAGGGTGAGCTGCTGCCACGGCTGAATACTGAGACGCGTTGTTGGCAGGGGTGCCGCAACGGGATTGTTGGCTGGATCTGGTGCCGGCTCCACTTGAATGTCAACGGCCTTCAGCGAGGGTTCCGCTGCGTGGAACACTTGATCCATTACCTGTTCAGCGCGCAGATTCCAATACGCCGTGGATGTGGAGAGGCGATAGGGCACTGCCAACCTTTTGTTGAAGCAAAGTTATCGAGAGTTGGCGCCGCTGGCGAGACCCTCACTCTTTTGGGATCGGCGTTTTTGCAGCTCGAGCCAAAGCAGCAGGGCGGTGAGATCTGCTTGGCTGACGCCAGGAATGTGGGTGGCCTGGCCCAACGTGGTGGGTTGAATGGCCGTGAGTTTTTCGCGCGCCTCCCGCGACAAGGTGCCGATGCTGGCGTAATCGAGATCGGCGGGGAGTTTGCGCAGGCTTTGGCGTTTCACTTGATCGATCTGTTGTTGCTGGCGTTGCAGGTAGCCGCTGTATTTAATGTCGATTTCCGCGCCTTCCCGCACGGCTAGGGGAAGTTCGGGATCGGCCAGGCCATGGCGCACGAGATCAGAGCTGTGGACCCCTGATCGACGCAACAGATCCGCGAGTGTGATCGAGCCTCGGATCGGAGCCCCGCTCTCTTTCTCAATGGTGGGGGCGACTGGGTCGCTGACTTTGAGGCGAACCGTCTCAAGGCGCTGTTTTTCGTTGTCCATGGCCTGGAGCTTGTCGTTAAACAGCTGCCAACGCCGGTCGTCAATCAGTCCCAGCTCACGGCCCAGGGGGGTGAGACGCCTGTCGGCGTTATCACCACGCAACACCAAACGGTATTCACTGCGGCTGGTCAGTACGCGGTATGGCTCGCGCAAGTCTTGGCTCACCAGATCGTCGATCATCGTGCCGATGTAGCTGTTTTCCCTGGGGAAGTGCACGGGCTCTTGCCCGCCGATCAGGCGGGCAGCGTTGAGGCCAGCCACCAGGCCTTGGGCCGCGGCTTCCTCGTAGCCCGTGGTGCCGTTGAGTTGGCCGGCACTAAACAAACCGCGTACGCGCTTGGTTTCCAGGGAGGGTTTGAGTTGGGTGGCGGGAAGGTAGTCGTAATCAACGGAATAGGCCGGCCGAAGCATCACGCAGTGCTCCAAGCCAGGCAGGGTGCGCAGCAGGTCCAGTTGGATCGTTTCAGGTAATCCCGTAGAAAAGCCCTGCACGTAAATCTCTGGGGTGTCGCGTCCTTCTGGCTCGAGGAAGATTTGGTGGGAGTCTTTATCGGCAAAGCGCACAATCTTGTCTTCGATCGAGGGGCAATAGCGCGGGCCTTTGCTGTCGATGATGCCGCCGTAAATCGCAGTGAGATGCAGGTTGTCTTTGATCAGCTGATGCGTTGCTGCTGTGGTGCGGGTGATGTGGCAGCTCATCTGTTCGCCGCTGGCCCAGGCCGTTGGGTCAAATGAAAAGAAGCGATCGGCGGCATCGCTTGGTTGTGCTTCCAATTGGTCGAGCGCAATGCTGCGCCGATCAACGCGGGCAGGGGTGCCGGTTTTGAGTCGATCGGTGTGGAAGCCCAGCTGCTTCAAGGCGTCGGTTAAGCCTTCGGCGGCCTGCTCTCCAGCGCGCCCGGCAGACATCGATTGATGGCCCACCCAGATGCGACCACCAAGGAAGGTGCCAGCGGTAAGCACCACGGCTTGGGCGCCGTACACACTGCCGAAGTAGGTGCGGACTCCTGTGATTCGCGCCTGTCCGGCTTGTTCTGGATCCCCATCCACTTCGAGGCCGGTCACCATCGCTTCGCGCAGGGCCAGGTTGGGGGTGTGATGCAGCAGCTTCAGCATCTCCCGTGAGTAATGGCGTTTGTCGGTCTGGGCGCGAAGGGCCCAAACCGCAGGGCCGCGGCTGGCGTTCAAGACCCGCTTTTGGATGGCGGTGGCATCAGCGAGGCGGCCGATCACGCCACCGAGGGCATCGACCTCATGCACAAGCTGGCTTTTGGCTGGTCCACCAACGGCTGGATTACAGGGCTGCCAGGCGATTCGGTCGAGATTGAGAGTAAAAAGGGCGGTCCTTTGCCCCAATCGAGCAGCCGTGATTGCAGCCTCGCAACCGGCATGACCGCCCCCTACGACAATCACGTCGAAAACTTCGGTGGGGGAAGGGCTGAAACTCATATCTTCTTTGTTTTAGTTCCTAAGCCGGCTCCCCGCTCAGGCGGCCAGGTTGCGGAAGCGGGTGAACTGGGGCTCAAACAGCAGTTTCACGGTGCCAACGGGGCCGTTTCGGTGCTTGGTCACGATCACCTCGGTGATGCCTCGGTCTGGGGTTTCCGGGTTGTAGTACTCATCGCGGTAGATCATCAGCACCAGATCGGCGTCTTGCTCAATCGAGCCTGATTCCCTCAGGTCGCTGAGCATGGGGCGTTTGTTGGTGCGCGATTCCACTCCGCGGCTGAGTTGAGAGAGGGCGATCACCGGCACGTTCAGCTCGCGGGCCATGCCCTTGAGCCCCCTGGTGATCCGCGAGATTTCCTGCACTCGATTGTCGGGGCTGGATCCCTCCATGAGCTGCAGGTAATCAATCACCACCAGGCCAAGTTCTTTTCCTTGTTCGGCCATCAGCCGCCGGCAGAGCGAGCGCATCTCGAGCACCCCTGAGTTGGGCTTGTCATCGATGTACATCGGTAATTGCCCCAGGGTGTTGATGCCTTGGCCCAGCAAGGGCCATTCCTCCTGTTGCAGCCGGCCGGTGCGCAGGCGGCCCGCTTCGATGCCAACCTCCATCGAGAGCAGCCGGTAGGTGAGTTGTTCTTTGCTCATCTCCAAGCTGAACATGCACACCGGAAGGTTGTGTAATTGCGCCACGTTTTTGGCCAGGTTGAGCACGATCGAGGTTTTGCCCATCGCTGGGCGTCCCGCCACGATGATCAGGTCACTGCGCTGCAGTCCTTGGGTCATCGCATCCAGGTCGTAGAAGTTCACCGGAATGCCCGCCACCGAGGTGCCAAGTGACCGGCTTTCGATTTCGTTGAACGTGCTGGTAAGGATTTCGGCGGTGGGTGTGAGGCCTTTGGACGGTTTCTCCTGGCTGATGGCGAAAATCTTCTGTTCGGCTTGATCCAGCACCTGCTCCATCGGCAGGCTTTGGTCAAAGCCCAGCTGAATCACTTCATTGCCCGAGCGGATCAGCTGCCGGCGCAGGAACTTGTCCATCACCAGCCTGGCCACCTGTTCGATCGAGGCCGTGGAGGCCACCCGTTCCACCAGCTCCACCAAGCGGCCGCTACCGCCAACCTTCTCGAGCGATCCCGTATCCGCCAGCCAGGCGGTCATCGCCGTGAGATCGGTGGGTTTGCCCTGGCTGTGGAGCATCACCGCGGTGCGGAAGATCTCCTTGTGGGCTCCTAAATAGAACGCCTCAGGTTGGAGCACGTCGGCAACCCGGCCGATCGCGTCGGGATCCAACAAGATCCCACCCAAAACCGCTTCTTCCGCTTCCAGGTTCTGGGGCGGAAGCGAATCGGGGAGGGCTTCGAAATGGGGCTCATCGCGTTGACGGCCTTTGCCGTAGCCCCGCTGTCCCCCACCTTCACTCGCGCTGTGATCGGGTTGGGAGACACTCACCATGGCAGTGAATTGGCGCCGTTAAGTGACCTCACTCTGGCTGGCCGTGAGGCCATGCCAAGCATCAATAGCTAACAACTTCGAGATTGATTTCTGCTGTGACTTCGCTGTGCAGCTTCACCTGCACCTTGTAGGAGCCTGTGCGGTGGATATCGGGCACGGTGATATCGCGGCGATCCACTTCTTTCTTGGTGGCTGCTTCGATCGCTTCGGCGACATCGCCATTGGTCACGGTGCCAAACAGCACGTCGTCTCCGCCGGTTTGCTTCTTCACGGTGAACCGTCCGATCGTGTCGAGAGCGGTGCGGAACGCCACAGCATCCTGCTTGAGGGTGGCTTGGCGCTCGGCCTCCTTGGCCCTGCGGTGCTCCACCTGCTTCATCACCGCGGGGGTGACGGGAACAGCTTTCCCGAAGGGAACCAGGAAGTTGCGGGCGTATCCGGGTGCAACGTCAACCAGATCGCCATTGCGGCCCAGGCTGAGGATGTCCTCATTGAGTACGACTTGTACGCGCTTGGCCATGGCGATTTAGAAGAGGTTGACGATGAGAAGCGATTGCGAAGTTTACGACGCGACCGGTAGGCGCACCTTGGTGGCGAGCCCTAAGGCGCGCATCAGGCGGATGTGTTCCCAAGTGAGATCGATCTGACCCGGTTGCATGCCATGGCGTGCTGAATGGGGGAAAGCGTGGTGATTGTTGTGCCAGCCTTCGCCGAAGGTGAGTGCTGCAACCCACTTGTTGTTGCGTGATGCGTCACCGCTGTCGAAGACAACGTTGCCCCAGCAATGGGTAGCGGAGTTCACCAGCCAGGTGACGTGATACACGACCACCAGGCGCAAGGGGATGCCCCACAACACCAAGGCCCAACCGCCGGCACCTGTGGCGGTGCCGATCCAGAACAACAGCAAGCCAAGGGGGAGCTGGAGCCAGAGGAAGTGGGCATTCAGCCAGCGGTAATAGGGATCGCTTGCGAGATCGCCGGTGAGACGAGGCACCGCAGGCATGGCTTCGATCGGGTGAAACATCCAACCCATGTGGCTCCACCAGAAGCCGCGATGACTGTTGTGATGATCTGCATCCGTATCGGAAAACTTGTGGTGATGCCGGTGCAGCCCCACCCAATCGATGGGGCCGTGTTGGCAGCTCAGGGCCCCGCAGGTGGCAAAAAACCGTTCCAGCCAAGTGGGTAGGCGGAAGGATCGGTGCGTGAGTAGGCGGTGATAGCCAAGGGTGACGCCGAGGCAGGCTGTGACCCAGTACAGCACCAGCAGGCTGGTGACCGCAGGCCAGCTCCAGAAGCCAGGCAGGAGTGCCACAGCCGCGAGGGCGTGGATCACGATCATGAATCCAATCGTGACGGAATGCTGGTGATTTTTAGGGCTGTTTGCAGGTTCGCCCTTGCGTGGACGATGAAGAAGCCTTGCTTGAGCCGCTGCCAGGTGCGAAGCTGCCGGCCGACTGGGCGGCGAAGGAGTTCTGATCGTGCTTGAAACCATGCCTAATCCGCTTGATGTCCATAAGCTACATCCAATAAGGATCCGTATCAAGTGATAAGGGAGGAAGTTGTTTCTGATCATGTGACCAAGGGTTACCGGGATCGGCTCGATGAGGGCCGTCGGGCGATGGCGCACTTGATCCATGTCTGGCATGAGCGCAATGGCTGGTCTCACAAGGTGTTGCCCGCCCTCGCGGATGCTCTCGATCTCGGCCGTGTTCACAACTCCCAAATTTCGAACCTGCGCAACGGCAAGCTCGCCTCTCCTGGTCCCGAGGTGTTTCTGGCCCTTGGGCAAGCCAACGCGATCCTCAACGCAGGCTTGGATCCGATCCAAGAGCATCTCGCTGAGGTGCATCCCGATCTGCTCAAGGTGCTCAAGGTGAGCGCTGTGCCTGTTGTCAGCGCCAACGGCACGCCGCTCGGAGCAGGGGAGTTGTTGGAGATCTTCGTAGGCCTTGCCCCGTTGCCACCGGGTTTTGATTGGCGCATTGATCCTGTGGAGGCGGCCGCCTTAAGTGCAGCGCTTGCAGATTCTCTCTGCAGAGGGCAGTCATGGCGTCAGTGTCGCGATCAGTTGATGAGCGCCTATCCAGTTGGGAAAAGCCAACGCCGTGAACGCTTCGCCGCCGTTATGGCGGGCTTGCGTGATTACTCAGCCGAGGAGCTTGATGGGGAGTTTCTCGATCTCCACGCCACCTACCTCGCTCTGGATGGTCAAAACGGGAAGACTCCAGCCGCATTCCTGGAAGAATTGCGACGCCGTCTCCCCAGCCAGTCAACCCGCGACGATCAGCCGGAGTAGCGGGCTTGTCGCACTTTGCGGGTGAGTCCGAGTCTGCGCAGCAGCCGGATGTGCATCCAGGTGATGTCGAACTCGAACCAGCGCAAGCCGTGACGGGCGCTATCTGGATAGGCATGGTGGTTGTTATGCCAGCCCTCTCCAAAAGAGAGCACCGCCACCCACCAGCAGTTGCGTGACAGATCAGGGCTGTTGAAGTTCCGATAGCCAAACGCGTGCGTGGCGGAATTCACCAGCCAAGTCACGTGATACACAACGGCAAGACGCAAAGGGATGGCCCAGAGAACGAGGCCGACGCCACCACCGTGCACGCCTGCAGCCTCTCCATACCAATACAGCGCTAACCCCAGGGGGATTTGGAGCAAGAGGAACCAGCGGTCAAGCCAGACATAGAAACGATCACTCAGCAGATCGCCTGCATAGCGATGTTTCTCTTTCAAAGCCGGGATGTCATGGAGCATCCATTCGCTGTGGCTCCACCACAGGCCCCGCCCCGCATCGTGATGATCATTGGGCTGATCGGAAAAGCGGTGATGGTGGCGATGCAACGCCACCCAATCGATCGGTCCGCTCTGGCAGGCCAGGGTGCCCATCACCACGAGAATCCGTTCCAGCCAACCGGGCACTTCAAAGCTGCGGTGCGCCACAAGCCGATGCAGGCCCAGGGTGACGCCAAGCACGGTCATCCAATACAGAACGCCGAAGGCAACCAGACCCTGCCAGCTCCAAAAGCGTGGGAGTAAGGCCACCGTTGCCAGCACGTGGATGACCACCATGAAGCTGGTGGTTCCACCTTTGAGGCGGCGTTGTTGTGAGGGGAGCGTCTGACGCGGCGCCATCACGGCTGCGCGCATGCGCAGCTCGCGTTTGGTGTTGGCGTCAGCCTGGGTGGATGTGACCAAAAGAGTCTCCTTGCACCGGATCTAGGGATTCAGACGACCAGAAGTCGGCGAATTTTGAGTCGGTTGGAAGATGCGAATGTAAAAGAACTCAGCACAAAAAGTGCGAATAAGAAGTGATGGGTTCAAATCCTGCGGATGACGTCATGGCGGCACAGGCCGCTGAAGCGTGGGCAAGAGCGCGCATTCGCCAAGCGCGAGATCGGCTCAAGCCCATGGCAGAGCAGCGCACGGCAGGCGTATCGGTTCGCTTGGAAAAGGTGCTGAATGCCTTCGCTGCTGAGCGCGTTGGGACTCAGCATTTCGCGTCTGTGAGCGGCTATGGCCATGGCGATCAGGGACGAGAGGTGCTCGATCGTGTCTTTGCCAGGGTGCTCGGTGCCGAAGCTGCGGCGGTGAGACTTCAATTTGTGAGTGGCACCCATGCCATTGCGGCTGCTCTGTTTGGGGTGTTGCGCCCTGGAGAGCGGATGCTCTCGATCACCGGTCGCCCCTACGACACCCTTGAAGAAGTGATCGGTTTGAGGGGAGAGGGGCAGGGGTCTCTGCGGGACTTTGGCGTGCAGTACGAGGAACTTCCCCTTCTCGACTCTGGAGCGGTCGATGAGGCGGCCTTGGATGCGGCTCTAGAAACACCCCGCCGGCTGGTGTTGATTCAGCGCAGTTGCGGATATAGCTGGCGCCCATCGCTCTCGATCGACACGATCGGCCGCCTCTGTGAGCGCATTCATGCCCGCCAGCCCGATTGCGTGTGTTTCGTGGATAACTGTTATGGAGAGTTGGTGGAGGAGCGAGAGCCACCGGAGGTCGGTGCCGATCTTGTGGCCGGTTCGCTGATTAAGAATCTTGGTGGCACGATCGCCCCCGCCGGCGGCTATGTGGCCGGTCGGGCCTCTCTGGTGGAACAGGCGTGCTGCAGGCTGACGGCTCCAGGAATTGGCAGCGAGGGCGGCAGTGGTTTTGACCTGCATCGCCTGTTGTTGCAGGGCTTATTTCTCGCTCCGCAGATGGTGGCGGAAGCCTTGATTGGGGCTGATTTGGTGGCGGCTGTGTTTGCTGATCTTGGCTATTCAGTGCAGCCCTCTGCAGGGGAGCCCCGAAGTGATCTCATTCAGGCAGTGCAGATCGGAGACCCAGACGCCTTGAAATTGATTTGTCGGGCTTTCCAGGGGATCTCACCCGTGGGCTCCTATCTCGACCCGGTGCCTGCGCCGATGCCTGGTTACGCCAGTGATTTGGTGATGGCTGGCGGCACCTTCATCGATGGCAGCACCAGTGAATTTTCTGCGGATGCTCCCCTGCGAGAACCTTTCAATCTTTATGTGCAGGGGGGAACCCATCGCGCCCATGTAGAGCTGGCTCTGATCAGGGCCCTTGCCGCGTTGTTGACGGCAGGTTGGGTTGATCTGGCGCAGACTGACTAACAACCGCATCTCGTGGCCCGATGGCCTTCGACTTTCCCGACCAGTTTCGGTTCGCCGACAGCCATGAATACGTTCGTCAAGAAGCGGAGCTCGTGCGGGTTGGGCTGAGCGCCTATGCCGTGGATCAGCTCGGCGACATCGTGTTTGTGGATCTTCCTGAGGTGGGGTCTGAGCTCAGCCGCGGAACCAGCTTTGGAACCGTGGAATCGGTGAAGGCCGTTGAAGAGATGTACGCGCCGATCACGGGCGAAGTGGTTCAGCGCAATGAAGCGGTGTTGGGAAATCCTGAGGAGCTTCAGAACGATCCTCATGGGGAGGGTTGGCTTTTGGTCATTCGCCCATCAGAGCCTTCCCAGATGGAGGAGTTGATGGATTCCGCGACTTACAGCGCCAAGGTGGCGGCTGCGTAACCGAAGCTTGATCAGGCCGTCAATGCGGCGGGGACTTCCTTACAGTCTCTGTCATCGCAATCGGCCTTTTGACCTTGCTCGAACAGCGTGTGTCTGACGCGTCGGTGGCTGAGCCACTGTCTCCGTTCGTCAGTCGGCACATCGGACCTGGTGAGCAAGCGCAACAGCGGATGTTGAAGGAGCTGGGATTTAGTGATCTCGATACTTTTTTACGTGCCGTTGTTCCGGCCAATATTTTTGATTCCCTGCCTCCTGTTGAGACCCTTCCCCGTGGGTGCACGGAAGCCAGTGCATTGGCGGAGCTGCGTGGCTTGGCGGATGCCAATCAGGTGTGCCGATCGCTGATTGGCCTTGGCTACTACGACACCGTCACGCCAGCGGTGATTCAACGTCAGGTGTTGGAAAACCCCTCCTGGTACACGGCTTATACCCCTTATCAGGCGGAGATCGCCCAAGGCCGCCTGGAAGCGCTGTTCAACTTCCAAACCCTGATCAGCGAGCTCACGGGCTTACCGATCGCCAACGCTTCGTTGCTCGATGAAGGCACGGCCGCTGCAGAAGCGATGGGCCTGAGCTTTGCCGCCTGTCGCCGGCCACAGGCCAAGCGCTTTCTGGTGGACGCCGCTGTGTTGCCCCAGACCTTGGCCGTGTTGCAAACAAGGGCCGTCCCGATTGGGGTGGAGCTGGAGGTGGTGGAGCCCGAAGCGTTCCGCTGGGGTGATGATGTCTTTGGGGTTTTGCTGCAACTGCCAGGCCGCTGCGGGCGGCTTTGGGATCCGACCGCCTGCATCGCCGCTGCCCATGACTGCGGAGCCCTTGTCACGGTGGCGGTCGACCCCCTGGCCCAGGTGTTGCTGGCACCCGTTGGTGAGCTGGGTGCCGACATCGCTGTTGGCAGCACTCAGCGTTTTGGAGTGCCCATGGGCGGTGGCGGTCCCCATGCTGCCTTTTTTGCCACCCGCGATGCGTTTCGCCGCCAGGTGCCCGGCCGGATTGTGGGGCAGTCTCGCGATGCGGATGGCCAGCCAGCGTTTCGGTTGGCCTTGCAGACCCGCGAGCAGCACATTCGACGCGACAAAGCCACGAGCAACATTTGTACGGCCCAAGTGCTGCTGGCTGTGATGGCGTCGTTTTATGCCATTCATCACGGCCCTGAAGGGCTGGAGGCGATGGCTCACAAGCTTGTGGCCCTGCGGCTTCAGCTCGAGGAGGCGGTGCGTCAGTTGGGCTATGCGCTTGAGGCGTCGCCTCGCTTTGACAGTTTTGATGTCTACGGATCGATGGCTCCCCAGGTCCATCGCCTGGCAGCACGCGAAGGCATCAATTTGCGGGTCTTGCCGGATGGAGCTTCCGTCGAGATGGCTCAGGGCTTTGGAGTCAGCCTGGATGAACTCTCCGATTCAGACGAGATCCATCGTCTGATTGCGGTGTTGGCGCAAGCGGTGGAGGCTCCTATCCCATCGAATCTGGATGAGCTGAGCAGTGACGCATCGTTGAGTGGCGTTCCCTGTCGCCGAGCGCCCTGGCTTCAACAGTCAGTGTTTCACCGCTACCACAGTGAAACCGAGCTGATGCGCTACATCCAGCGCTTGGTCAGCAAGGACCTTTCTTTGGTGCACGGAATGATCCCCCTGGGAAGCTGCACCATGAAGCTCAATGCGGCTTCAGAACTTGTTCCTGTGAGTTGGCGAGAGTTCGCCGCGATGCATCCCTTCGCACCGCTCGATCAGCAGCAGGGTTCCCAGCGCATGGTTCAGGACCTCGCCACTTGGTTGGCGGCACTCACCGGTTTCGCTGGTGTGTCGCTCCAGCCCAATGCCGGATCGCAGGGCGAATATGCGGGGCTCCTGGTGATTCGTGCCTGGCATCGCTCCCGCGGCGAAGCCTCCAGAAATGTTTGCTTGATTCCCACGAGTGCCCATGGCACGAATCCAGCTAGCGCCGTGATGGCGGGCATGCGTGTGGTGCCGGTGGCTTGCGATGACGAGGGCAATGTGGATGTGGAGGATCTGCGCTCCAAAGCGGAGCAACACAGCGCATCCCTCGCGGCGTTGATGGTCACCTATCCCTCAACGCACGGCGTGTTCGAGGTTCGTATTCGCGAAATTTGTGCGCTCGTGCATGAGCACGGAGGGCAGGTCTATCTCGATGGGGCCAATTTAAATGCGCAGGTTGGGCTTTGCAGGCCTGGCTCTTTTGGGGCTGATGTTTGCCATCTGAATTTGCACAAGACCTTCTGCATCCCTCACGGTGGTGGTGGCCCTGGGGTCGGTCCGATTGGGGTGGCAGCGCATCTGCTGCCGTTTTTGCCAGGACATCCCCTGATGGACTGTGGTGGAGAGCAGGCCATCCAGGCTGTGTCCGCGGCCCCATGGGGAAGTGCTGGCATCTTGCCAATCAGCTGGATGTATTTGCGTTTGATGGGTCCTTTTGGCCTGCGTCAGGCCACGGCCATTGCCCTTCTCTCCGCCAACTATTTGGCGAGTCGCTTGGATGCGCACTACCCCGTGTTGTTTCGAGGGGAGAGTGGGCTGGTGGCCCATGAATGCATCCTTGATTTGCGGGGCTTGAAGCGAACCGCTGGGTTGGAAGTGGATGATCTGGCGAAACGCTTGATGGACTTTGGCTTTCACGCCCCAACGGTGAGTTGGCCTGTGGCGGGCACGGTGATGGTGGAACCCACGGAAAGCGAGAGCTTGGAAGAACTGGATCGCTTTTGCGACGCGATGATTGCCATCCGCGCTGAAGCCGCAGCAATCGAAGACGGATCCATGGATCGGGAGAACAACCCCCTGCGCCGTGCCCCGCACACGCTGGCTGCAGTCACAGCCGATAGCTGGGATCGTCCCTACAGCCGCCAGCAGGCTGCCTTTCCGCTTCCCGAGCAAGCCAGCAACAAGTTTTGGCCTTCCGTGGCACGCATTGATAACGCTTTTGGCGATCGAAATTTAATCTGCACGTGTCCAAGCGTTGAAGAGATGGCAGAACCCGTTGCAATGCGGTAAGTTCATTGAAATCGGAATTAAAACTTTCGATTTCATTCACGCATGCTGACCTGTCTGCACACTGATCGGCAATTGCTCCGTCTCAGGAGACAACATGAGCAGCGACATTTCCAACATTCACGGTCAAGGAGCTGTCACTCCCACGGCATCAGGTGAGTCTCTTCAGTTGCCCGATCTGCCCGAGTGCTTGCAAGCAGCATTAGGCAGAGGTCATACCCTTGTCATTGAGGGCACCAATGTGGTGCGTGTTCCTTTTGGAGTCCGTCGTTCCCGCCGAGTTCGCCCAGAGCGTCCAGAACGTTGGGCAACGTTGGTGTTGCCCTTGCAGCCCAATGGATCACCTACGCCTCCGCAAGCGGCTTAAACAGCTATTGAACGAAGCAACTTCTTAAGCGACTTCTATTAAGTTCGATCCTGCTTCGAGCTTCCAATCGACGAGAGATTTTGCATCTTCAAGCGAACAGATAACTGTCCTAAAAGGAAGCAGTTGCATTGGGCTCCGTTCTGGTCGAACCAGCCAACTTTGATTCGGCTGTTGCAAAAGAATGAATCCGCGGTAGCGCACTGGGAATTGTGGTTCGCCAAGAAATCCCATGGAAGCTGGGGTTAATGGATGGTTATGTGAATTATTTCAAGGCGAAAAAGCAAAATTAAGCGCTAGTAGCTGATTTTCTTTAGATTTGACTTTTTAATTGTCAGTGTTTGATTGCTTTTGATCTTTCGCTTCAGTCATCCAGTCTCCGAATGGTGGCATGAGAGCTGTTTTGATGGCATTTGATACAGCAAAGGTTTTGGGCTTGATGTACCAGTAATCATTCGATTTAGTTCAATCCAAATAGGAGTAAGTCGGTTTGATTGCTTGAGGAATGAATGTGGCGGATGCCTGCTTGGCTTGGTTGAAACCCAAGTCCATCGCCTTGATGAAGCTCTGATGGGGATGCAGCGGTTCCGCTTGGGATTGAGATCGCGCCGTTCACCATCTGAATCCAGGCCTGTGGATAGGCGAGCTCTGGAAGTGGAATGCTTTCGCCTTGGGCAAGTTTGAGACGCCAGAGCTGAACGGGTCGCGCAATCGCCATGGCTTTGCTGTTGTTTGGATCCAGAACAGGGATCCAGTGTTGATCGGTGATGGCAATCCTGCGTTGTTCATAGGCAGGCGCGAGTCCTTGCTGGTTGGGTTCGATCCAGATCTGCAGCAACCGGCAGGGTTGTTCGCTTGCATTGATTTCGCTGTGCCTGATTCCGGTTCCGGCGCTCATGCGCTGCACATCTCCAGCCTCAAGAACGCCGCTGTTTCCAGCTGAATCCTGATGTTGGAGTTCTCCTTCGATCATCACCGTGATGATTTCCATGTCGCGATGGGAATGCATGCCAAACCCCCGTCCTGCAGAAATCGTGTCGTCATTGATGACGCGTAGAGGTCCGAATCCCATCCAGTTGGGATCGTGATGACCCGCGAAAGAAAAGCTATGCCAGGACTCGAGCCACTCCAGAGCGCTGTGGAAGCGTTCTTGGGCTGGACGAAACACCAGGGAGGGATGGTTGGTGTTGTCGGGCGGAGTCATTGAATCGGTTGTTTTTGTCCTAGGCGTTGCAGAAGGTCCTGGATGCTCTCGTCTTTGGCCGGTTTTGCATGATTGCTGAGTAATTGACGACCTACAACTTCAGCGCCGAGGTGCGTGAGCTGAATGCGCAGAGACAGAAGGAGTTCCATGCCCCCGCCTCCTGAGAAGGTGGCGATGACGATCGGCCGGCCATTGAAGAGAGCCCGGAAGTCATCGCCTTGCACAGACAGCCAGGCAATGGCATTGGTGAGGCAGGGCGGAATCGAACCGTTGTATTCGGGTGCGCAGATCACCCAGCGGGGAGAGGCCATCAGTTGTGCCTCCAGCGGGGCAATGGCCTCTGGTGTGCCCTGTGTTTGAGCTCTGGGGGTGAACAAGGTCAGGTCGATGGTTGTGAGATCGAGCAGGTTGGCGGATTGGCCCATGGTCCCTGCCGTCTCAACAAAGCGCTGGGCCAGCTTGAGGTTTTCGCCGTTGCTGGCGCTGATCACCAACACATCGCTCGTCTTTGCTTTGCTCATGCCCAGAATTTCCACCATTCACGCTGCATCTTGCCTGCTACCGCTTCTTTGAAATCATGGCTGCCCTCGCAGAGCGTTAGGCGGCCTTTAATTCCGCTTCCCGGTAAGGCATGAAGCTGGCTTTGCGAACACCACAAATCGGGCAGGACCAATCATCTGGAATCGCTTCAAACGGTGTGCCGGGCTCAATTCCGGAGTCGGAATCGCCCTCTGCAGGGTCGTAAATCATCGAGCACACCTTGCAGATCCATTTGCCGGCTACCGGCTCATCGGCCTGTCCCGCTTGCCCCTTGCCTTGTAGCGCTTCAAGGGCAACGCCATAAGACTCGGCATGGTGCTGTTCGATGGGCGTGAGCAGCCCGAAGTTTTTGGCCGCTGTTTTAAAGATGCCGGCGTGATCTTTGGATTCGCTGGTTTGTTCGACGAACTCAGCTGCGGCCCCATGGTCGCGATCGTTTCGGGCTTGCTCAGCAAACTCCGGATACATCGTGGTGTATTCGTAGGTCTCGCCTTCGATGGCGAGCTCAAGGCAGCGCGTGAGCAAGGCCTGTTTGTCGTCGTCGCTAAGTGCACTGGGGTCGTCAAAGACAAGTTCCGGATGGAGCAGGCGGAAGTGAGCAAAGGCGTGTTCTGTTTCTTGAGCGGCGGTGTCGCGGAAAAGTTTGGCGAGATCGGTGCGGCCGAGTTTCTTGGCGACATCGGCAAAGAACAGGTACTTGCGATTAGCCATGCTTTCGCCGCCAAAGGCGGCTTCGATGTTGGCCTGGGTGGAAGGCTTGGAAAGATCCATGGGTTCGACAGCCGATCATTTAATACTAGCGCTATCTCGTACTCGCTATGAGTTAGCGCTCTGCGTCGGTGGGCCTAATGGTCCCAGTCCGTTAGTAGTTCGCGCCACTGCGCCGCTGATGCACCGCCGTACCGCCTTCGGAATCGAGCACGCCTCCATGGGAGACCTCGGCGTAAATCAGCCAGTGATCCCCGCATTCCATGCGTTGTTTCACTGTCGCTTCCATCCAGGCCAAGGCCTCTGGCAGCAGGGGCTGTTCCCCTGGACTGGCCTTCAGCTCCAGGCCGGCAAAGCGATCGGCTCCCGGTTCGAACGGTTGGAGAAATTGCTTCATGGGCCCGCTCTCGCGCCCTTCAGCGAGCACGTTTAAAGCAAAGCAATCGCCGATATGCAGGAGGGCCTCAACGGCTCGATCCTTCGCGACTGCCACGGTGAATCCCGGTGGCGTGAAGCTGGCTTGGGTGACCCAGCTGGCAATCATGGCGCCGGAGAGTTCACCCTTTTTCGCGGTAAGAACGCAGAGAGAGCCGACGACTCGGCCCAGGGCCAGCACGGCAGGGTCGCTGCGGCTTTCACTGAGCCCGCCTCCGCTACGGCGTTGTTGTTTGCGTTGCTCTCGATGCAACTCGCGACCGAAGCGGGTGCCAGTTTCTTCGAGGGTGCGAATCATCGCTGCGTCAGGGCTGAACTTCACCCGGATGGGGTCGAACGCAAAGTGAAAACCGCCGTCACGAAGCTTGTTCTCCAGCAGATCGATCGCTTCACCGCTCCAGCCAAAGCTGCCAAACACGCCCACGGGTTTACTGCGGTCCCCCTCGGCAAGAAGTGTCCCTAATGCAGAGACGATCGGCGTTGGCGCATGGCCGCCGAGCGTTGGTGAGCCGATCAAAATGCCGTCTGCTTGTTTGATCGTGTTGATCAGTTCGTCGGGAGGTGTGAACTCACAGTTGAGACTGGTGATGCGAATCCCAGTGCGACCAACACCTTGAGCTAAGGCATCAGCGATGGCAGCCGTGTTTCCGTAAGCACTGGCAAACAGCAGGGCCACCGACAAGCTGGCTTGCTGTTGGCTTTCGCCCCAGCGCCTGTAGTCATTGAACAAACTGCGCCAGCTGGTGTCGATGGCTGGGCCGTGGCCCGGTGCCACCGTGGTGATGTCCAGCTCTTCAAGGCGCTCCACAAGCGAGTCCACCTGGCCTGCCATCGGTGCCATGAGGCAGTCATAAAAGTGACGCCGCTCTTCTTCCGTTGCACTGCGACCCGATTCAGCCCATTCATGGGTGCAGATGTGCGCCGAAAACAGCTTGCCGCTCATCAGCAGTCCGAGGGATTCTTCAAATGCCAGCAGACCCCCAGGCCATCTGGGGGTGGGAGCTGGAACGAGTTGAAGCTGGTGCCGATGGCTGAGAGGCAGCGTTTGCTCTTGGCGGATCACCTGGATGGCTGGAAGTTCGGGGATGGCTGGCTGTTCGCTCTCCTGTCCCGGTGCTGCAGGTTTGCGTTGTGACCAGAGTTCCCCCAGAAGCTTGGCACCAGCATTTGAGGCAATCAGTTCGAGTTCGGGGAAGAGGCCTGCCAGATCACGGAGCAGTGCCACCCTGTTGGGGTTCACGTGGCCAACCACCACCTTGAGTGCGGTGGTTTCGGCGGGAAGCAGGCCGGCAAGAGCCGTGAGGAAGGCCGTGTCGTAGGCCTTGCCGGGAGGATGCACCAGAAGTGCGGACTGATGCTGCCCCTCGCCATCCGTGCCGGCATTAAACAAAAAGCTATTGGCGGTGCTGCCCCGCTCCAGCGCATATTCCAATTCAAATCGGAGCCGTTGAGGACTCAGCCCCCGCAGGCAAGTGAGTCCGTCATCGATGGGCAGGCTGATCACTTGCCGCGTCGTTGCTGCAGGGGCCTCGAGGTTCGATGTTGCCATTAGTAGTGGTTCCCGACTTTGCGGTGATGGACGGCAGTGATGGCATTGGCGTCAGCGACATTCCCCTGTTCCACCACGGCATAGATCACCCAGTGATCGGGGCCTTCCATGCGTTGTTCTACGCGACAGCCGAGGTAGGCCAGTGCGTCTCCGAGGACGGGACCGCCTTCGGCCTCCTCCTCCAGCACATTGATGCCTGCGAAACGGTCGGCGCCCGGTGGGAAGCGTTTAAGAAAATGTCTGAGAAGTTGTTGATGGTTGTCCTCTCGGAGAATATTCAGCACAAATTGGTCGCCAACCTGCATCAGAGCCTCGATGGCCCTGTCCTTGGCCACGGCCACGGTGATGCCTGGTGGCGTGAAACTGGCCTGACTGACCCAGCTCGCCACCATCGCGCTACGGCGCAGGCTGTCGCCATCGCCCTGGCTGGCAGTAACCACATAAAGCCCACCGCTGAGACGGCCAAGCGCTTTGTCGAGATCGCCGTCCAGACTTTTCATGGCTGCGATCGTTTTGTCCCGAGTTAATAGCTGGCCCAGGTCGGTGCCTGATTCTTCGCAGCGCTGGTAGTCGCCACCTTGAGGAAGCTGGCGAATGCGGAGGGGGGAAAAGGCCTCTTTTTGTCCCTGGCTGCGGAGCTGTCCGGCCACCGAATCGATCGGCTCATCATCTCCACCAAAGGCGTCGTAGACCCCCACGAGCTGTTTGCCATGCAAGGCAGCCAACAACGTGCCGATGCTGCTTTGTAGTTCAGCATCAGGGCTTGCTGGCCAGGTGGGAACCACCACAGCTTTGGCGTCACTGATCAGGGCTGTGAGCTCTTGGGCGTCGGTGGCGCGCAGGTCGATCAGCTGAACCTGGGCGTCGGTTTTGCCGATGCCGTGGGCAATCGCCTGACTTAGGCGATCAGAGAAGCCGTATTGGCTCAAATAACAGACCGCTGCGTAACTTTCGCCCTTATTGCGTTGCCCGCTCCATTCGCGGTAATCGTTGATCCAGTGGCTGAGGTGGTGGCGAAGCAAAGGGCCATGACCCACTGCGATCGTGTTGATCTCGGGCAGCCCATCCATACGCTTGAGGGCTTGAAGCACGCTGCGGGCATTGGGCCCCATCAAGCAGTCGTAGTAGAAGCGGAAATCCGGTGCAATGGCGCCAGGGTCGCTGTCAAAGACCTCTTCTGAGCAGTAGTGCAGCCCAAAGGCATCGCAGGTGTAGAGAATCCCACTGCCGTGATCAAACGAAAAAATCGTGTCTGGCCAGTGCAGGTTGGGTGCGCTTAAAAACTCAAAGCGATGCTGCACGCCGCTCTCAGGATTGATGCCGAGATCGAGCTCTTCTCCGCTTTTGACGGCTCGAGAGCGGAACGGACGATGGACCTGGTCGTTTAGGAATTGAATCGCCACCTTCGATCCAACAATTTCGATCTCAGGGTTTAGGTCAATCAGGTCGCCAATCAGCCCTGAGTGGTCTGGTTCGGTATGGCTCACGATCAGGTAATCGATCTGTTTGGGATCGATTTGCTCCTTTAAGAGCGGCAACCAGGTGTCGCGAAATTTGGCGTGACTCGTATCAATCAGGGCGGTGCGTTCACCCCGCACCAGAAACGCGTTGTAGGTGGTGCCGTTGCGCAGGCCAAATTCAATATCAAAACGACTTCGCTCCCAGTCGAGGGAACGAATCGTGCTGCTGTCAGCAGCAATCACTTCCGATTGCAGGGTGAGCCTCGGACTGGTGCTGGATGCAGTCACTGATGGCTTCAAGTTGGAGGTGGCCATAGCAGTTACTCGCTGACCTGAACTCTACGGAGAACGTCAGGCCAATGGTCCAGGTGTCATCGCAGCTGTAAGGCGAGGTAACCAGTCCACTAATCCTGGAACGGCGATGATCAAAGTCAAAACGGCCACCTGCAAGCCAACAAAAGGCAAGGCCCCCCGATAGATATCCCGGGTTTTCACCTCCTTGGGTGCAACGCCGCGGAGATAGAAGAGAGCGAATCCGAAGGGTGGGGTGAGAAAGGACGTTTGCAGATTGGCCCCGATCATCACGCCAAACCAGATCAGAGCATCGGGGCCCAGCAGCTGCCGCGCTGCTGGTAAAAGCAACGGCACTGCAATGAATGCGATTTCAAAGAAATCGATGAAAAAGCCCAGCAAAAAGATGATCAGCATGCTGAACACCAGGAATCCAACCCGACCTCCCGGGAGGTTGAGGAGCAGATCAGCAATGAGTTGATCGCCGCCGACTCCTCGAAAGACAAGGCTGAAGGCGGTGGATCCCAGCAGGATCGCCATCACCATGGCCGTGGTTCTCATCGTGCTTTCGCACACGTTGGAGAGTTGCTTGCGGCTGAAGCCTCCATTGAGAGCGGCCAGAAGGATGGCGCCTACCGCACCAATCACGCCCGCTTCCGTTGGGGTGGCGATGCCGAAAAAGATGCTCCCCAGCACGATCAGGATTAAGGACAAGGGCGGCAGCATCGACTGCACCAGCTGCAGCGGCTGGGTGGCGCCCAGTTCAGCCTGAGGCAGTTGGGGGGCGAGTTCGGGCTTGAGTGCACTGATGACCAGCACATCGATCGCAAACACCGCCGCTATCAACAGGCCAGGAAGCAAGGCGCCCATGAAGAGGTCTCCAACCGAGATTCCCAGCTGATCGCCGAGGACGACGAGCACGATGCTGGGAGGGATGATCTGCCCCAGGGTTCCCGATGCCACGATCACGCCCGTGGCCAGCGTTTTGTCGTAGCCAGCCTTCAACATGGCCGGCAGAGAAATCATTCCCATTGTTGTGACCGTTGCCGCGACCACACCGGTGGTGGCGGCAAGCAGTGAGCCAACCAGCACCACGGCGAGGGCCAGTCCGCCGCGGACGCGTCCCAGCACGCGACCCATGCTCTCCAGCAAGCGTTCGGCGATCCCTGAGCTTTCCAGCATCGACCCCATAAACACGAAAGCGGGGATCGCCAGCAACGTGAAGTTGCCCATGATTCCCAAAATCCGTTGGGGAAGCGCACTCACGAATTGAGGTTCGATTTCGCCGCTGAGCATCCCAAACAGCGCGAAAATCACGCCGATGCCTCCCAGGCAGAAAGCCACTGGGAATCCGCTCAGCAGGGTCACGATCAGGGCCAGAAACATCCCGGGTGCGAGCACCGCTGAGGGGTCGAAACTCAGCACCCAACCCATGGATTCGATTTCAATCACAGGCCCGGGCCTCCCTCCGCTGGTTGCTGACCATCGGATCGCTCATCCCCATGCATCAGCTTCCAGCGCAGCCGCAAGGCTTCCGCCACTCCTTGGAGGCCCAGCAACAGAAACCCCACTGGGATCAGAGTCTTTAACCATGTGCGGGGTAAGCCACCCGGATCGGGAGACATCTCTCCAATACTCCAAGCGCGTAGTGCCGGTGCGATCGATAGGGCCATCACGCCAAAGGCGAAGGGCAGCAACAGCAGCAGAAGTGAACTCAGTTCTTGGCGATCCCGGCGGCGGGGGCTCCAACGGCTTTGCAGGACATCAACGTGAACGTGGCCGCCTTTTTGCAGCGTCCAGCCCAGTCCGAGTAGAAAAATCAGGGCAAACAAATACCACTGGGCTTCGATCAGGCCATTGCTGCTGAGGTTGATTCCGATCGCTGATCCCACATACCGCCCCACCACATTCCAGAAGCCGATCGCGAGCATCAGCAACACTGCCCAGCGCGCTATCCAGGCCGCAGCGGCATTCAGCCCGTCGATCGCGCGCACGAGACCTGCAAAGCGACCGTTCATCTCTGGTCTCCTGGTTGATCTCCTTCGCTGCTGTCATCAAATTCAGCGAGCGGTAATTCGTTGATGGTGTTCCAGGTTCTGGCCTCATGGCGGAATAAACGCCAGCGTTCCAGGAGATCTCTGAATCCGGCATCCGCATCCGCAAGCTCTTGGAAGATTTCGTTGCTGGCGGCACGCGCGGCTTTAAGAATCTCGTTGCTGTAACGCTCAACTTTGATGCCTTCACCAGTAATGCGTTGGAGTGCCTGGCTATTACGCCATTCGTAATCGCTCAATATTCCAAGATTGGCTTCAAAACAGGCTGCACTGAACATCGCTTGGTATTCCTTGGGGAGCTCAGACCAGGCTTTGCGATTGACCAGCGCCATCAGCGTTGGACCTGGCTCCCACCAACCTGGGTAGTAGTAATGATTGGCAGCCTGCGGTAACCCAAGCTTTTCATCGTCGTAGGGGCCGGTGAATTCCGCGGCATCGATTGTGCCTCGTTCTAAGGCCAGGTAAATCTCGCCTCCAGGAAGCACCTGGACATTCACCCCTAACTTGGCCATGACCTGTCCCCCTAGTCCGGGGATGCGCATCTTCAATCCTTGAAGGGATGCCAGGCTTTTGATCGGTTTTTTAAACCACCCACCAAGTTGTCCGCCAGTGTTTCCGGCTGGGAAGCTGATGGCTCCGAAATCCGCGAATAAAGCATTCATGGCTTCGTTGCCGCCCCCGTAATACAGCCAGGTGTTTTGCTGTTGGGCAGACAGCCCAAACGGCACCGCTGTGCCAAAGGCAAAAGCTGGATTTTTGCCGATGTAATAAAAACTCGAAGTGTGGCCGCATTCGACAGACCTGGCCTGGACTGCATCAAGGACTTCCAGGCCGGGAACAATTTCACCCGCGGCGAAAGGTTCAATGCGGAAGGCGCCACCACTCATCTCCTCGATGCGTTGGCAGAACGTGACGACACCTCCGTAGATCGTGTCGAGTGAGACAGGCCAGCTGGTGGCCATCCGCCAGCGCACTTGGGGTAGGCCGCTGGCCCGCGTTTCCTCCGCACGGCGGATCGTGCAGGCACTCAAAGCTGCGGAGCCTGCGGCTGCCGCTGCCGCTTGACCACCGCAAAGAAGCAGCTGCCGTCGTTGCATGGCTTGCATCCTCAGGGAGCCCGTTGATTCAGCGACGGCACAACCACGGATCTTATCGAGTAGTTCTTTTCCCTCTGTTTCGTCTGATTTTTGTATGTCAGTGGTCTGCAAAAAGGCCCCCCGCCTTGGCGAGGAGCCCCGTACCTCTTTTCCGTTGAACGCGTGGTCTTCAGCTGGTGGTCACCAGGGTGTTTCAGCTTTCTACCTTCACCGACACGGTGGTGCGGTTGTCGCTTTTTGCGGCCCTGATCTCAAGAATGCCGTCGCGATAGGAGGCTTCTAATTGGTCGCGATCGAGCGGCTTGGCGAAACGAAAACTGCGGCTCCATGTTCCGGTTCGGAACTCACTCAGCAATTGCTGCGCGTCTGCTTCTGCGTTTGCGTCGGCTTCTGCATTTGCGTTTGCTTCGGGAGGGGTTGGGTTGGCTGCCGCGGGAATGGTTGGTGGCCGTTCAGCGCTGATCACCAGCGAACGATCCGTGGCTTTGACATCAATGGAATCGTGGTCAACGCCTGGTAGTTCCAGCCGCACGGTGTAGCTGGCGTTGGTTTCGATGACTTCGGCAGCAGGAACGCGCTCAGCTTGTGAAACTTGCTGCTCAAGGCGATCCAGTAAATCGAAGGGTGATGTGCGAAGGGTGATCATGGGTCAATCTCAAATTGGCTGTGAAATTCAGGAAGTTTGTGTTTCCCGCAACGCCAATCTGTGCTGAATTAATCTCAGCCGGGAGCGTAAGAACCGTCCGTTTTGGTACGGCCTAGACCACTAGTTTCGGTTGCTGCTACTGAGAAGTCGTGAGAGCCGAACTGTGCTTAACCAGGTTAAGCTCGCTTTTGTTGAAAAGGGAAGGCTCTCGCTCGTAAATTCCTTAATTCTTGTCCCGAAGGCAGAGGATTGCCCCCTTAATTGTTGGCTAAGGCTGGCTTTTTGGCTTTTTGGCTTTTCCTTTTGTGTTGTTTCACCGTGGATGCGCGTTCAAAGCGTGCAGCACCTTGCAACTCGACAGATGAAAGGATGGTCCATGACGTGAGGCTGAATAGGAGAATGGCCGTCAACCATTCATTTCCTATGACTACCTCCGCCGCACGTTCATTCGCTGGTTTGCGGCAGAGCCTAGGTCCGGGCATTTTGATGGCGGGAGCCTGTATTGGCGGGTCTCATTTGATGTCATCCACAACGGCTGGGGCAAGGTTTGGTTTTGCGTTGTTGGGCCTGATCCTGCTCACCAATTTGGTGAAGTATCCATTCCTGCGGGTAGGCACTCGCTTCACTGCCGCCACAGGATTGACGTTGTTGGAGGGCTTCCAGCGTCGTAATCGCCTCTATCTTCCGCTTTATCTTTTGGTCAGCTTGGTGACCGGAACGCTCACGATTGCGGCAGTCAGCTTTGTGGCTGGGCTCTTGCTGACCAATGTGCCGATGTTGGCGAATTTCAATACTTTTGGCTTGGCCATCGCCGTGCTGGCGGTGAGTGGTCTGATCCTTCTATTTGGCCACTACCGGGTGCTGGATCGTCTTTCGAAAGTGCTGGTTGTTTTGTTGACCATCCTTTCTGGAGTGGCAGCAATGACGCTCTTGTTCCGAGGCCCTGTTGGGGATGTGGCAGCGACCTGGTTGGGCACGAATCCCTCTCCCTGGACCGCAGCAAATTTGGCGTTCTTGATCCCTTTAATGGGTTGGATGCCCGGTCCTGTTGAGATGTGCGTTTGGCCGTCGTTGTGGATGTTCTCTCGCGCTGTAGATAGCCATCATCAAGCCACGTTTAAGGAAGCCGAATTTGATTTCAACCTTGGCTATGTGGTCACTGTTGTCACAGCAACCCTCTTTGTGATTTTGGGGGCTTACACGATGTATGGAACCGGGGAGGGAATGTTTGCCGGAAGTGGGGTGTCTTTTGCTCAGAACCTCATTCGTCTCTACACCGAAGCGATGGGTGGCTGGGCTGCTTGGGTGATTGTGCCGGCGGCCTTTGCGGCAATGTTTGGCACCTCGCTTGTCTGTTTAGATGCCTATCCACGCAGTATTTCTGCGATCCAAGGCTTGCTTCAGGGCTCCGATCGAGGGGATTTGGCCTCGGCTCCTCAGCAGCGTCGGCTCACTGTTTGGTTAGTTCTTCATCTCTTCGCTGCATTGGTGGCCCTGCTATTTGCCTTCAGCGGTGGGATTGGAGTGAAAGATTTTGTGTTTGGTGCAATGACAGGAAGCTTTCTGACAGCTCCGGTCTTTGCCTGGATGGCCATGGACACGATGAACAGTGACTTGGTGGCTGTGGAGCATCGCGATGGTCCTGCGATGCAAGTACTCACTTGGTTTGGCCTGGCCTTTTTGACAGGCTTTAGCTTGCTGTTTATCGGTTGGTCGGCGTTTGGTTGGGGTGCCTGAACAAGCAGTCATCCTGCTCACTGCAGTCTGCTTATTTCAGTGGTTAAAGCCACCACCAGCTGGAAAAAGCAGCGGCTTGGCCGCAGACTTCATTCTGTTCATTCCATAGGGGCCAAATCTTAGCGTTGTGAATCATGAAACGTCGGCCCTCATGATTCACGCGAATCCCGCCATAGCCCCTGAAGCCAGCTCGTTGATGGGCTTGCTGAAGGGCGCGTGCACGCTCGCTTCGCGCATTCTCTTCAGCCGTCAGCCTGGAGGGCATGCCCACCATGGTCTGCCAACGGTGCCCCCAGAGCCGCAGAGCTGTGCTGTTGGCATAGGTCAGCAACGGGTCAGCCCTATGGTCATGGGCTAGGACGGCCATGGGATTCGCGAACAGCTCTTGCGCTGCTGTGCGCTGAAACTGGACTTCCTGATCACACACCAGGAGATGTTGCGCAAAAGCTCGTTGATAGGAGATCAGCAAGCGCTGGCTTAACGCCTGGGTCTCGGGTCTCAACCAGGGAGCGCTGGTGCTTGGAATCATGCCCGTCATGGCCTATTTCCCCGCTGCCATCGCCTCCAACATGGCCTGTTGCGCCATGGTTTGGCTCTGGTCGCGCAGGTGCTGCAAGAAACGGGGGCGGGCCTCCGGGAAGCGGGGCTCTTCTGCCAGAGGCAGTTCTCCCGCCGCGTCCAGTCCCGTGTCCCCTTCCATGGCTGGGGTGATCACCACCAGGTCTCCGTCGAGGCCAGCGTCATAGCGCCACCAGAGCGTTGGATCCAGAACCGCAGGATGGGGAGGATTGAGTTCGCTGCTGCTCGCGTCGAGCGCAAGCGGTTCTTCTTCTTCGTTGTTGGCGCTCTCAGCAATCGTTTGGAGTGCCTGAAGGCGATGGGCGGCCAGGTCTTCCAGCAACTTGGCTCGCGTGCGACCGCGCAGCTGGAACAGCACAAACGGATCTTCACTGAACCGTTCTCCCATCAAGAAGTAAACGGCGCTGATGTGCTTACAAGGATTGGCTTTGTCTGGACAGCTGCATTCGCTCCTCACCTCTTGAAGCTTGAACGGGAACAGACGCCGACCACTGGCAGCGAAGGCCCGTTCGATGTCGGCTGGCATGATCCCGGCCAAGAGTTGAGCGGACCAGCGGGCCTTTATCGTGAGCGCTTCGAGCACGTAGCGCCAGTCCTCATCTTTCAGAACGTCGAGCCAGAGCTTCACCTTGTAGGGGTCTTCGTCTGTGCCTTGGACGCGGGCATGCACCCGCCTGCCTTCGAAGCGAATGGAGGTCACATGACCTTCTCGCGCGTAGGCCCAGGCCCGTTCCAAGCGCTTTTTAAAGCGGTAGGAATTGATGAGCTCCATCCACTGCTCAACCCACCAGGGTTGCTGGGATAGGCCGTCGTCACTGATCGAGGTGTTAATCCCGCTTGGTGGGGTGATGCTCATGATTGGTTGTCCTCCAGGCTTACGAGCTCTTTGAGCTGTCCCATTTCAAGTCCTCCTAGCCAGTCTTCGCCGGAGCCAATGATGTCTTCCGCCAGTCTGGACTTCTCGCGAATCATGCGGTCAATTTTCTCCTCAACGGAGCCGCTGGTGATGAACTTATGCACCATCACCCGGTTCGTTTGGCCGATGCGATAGGCGCGGTCCGTGGCTTGATTCTCAACGGCGGGATTCCACCAACGGTCGATGTGAAAGACATGACTGGCGCGCGTGAGGTTGAGGCCGACACCACCAGCTTTGAGTGATAAGAGAAAAAGCTGAGGCCCGCGCGGGTCCTCCTGGAAGCGATCAACCATGGCTTGCCGTTCACTTTTGCTGGTGCTGCCGCTGAGGAAGGGAACTTCACTGCGCCAGCGACGCTGCAAATAATCCTGGAGCAACTTGCCCCATTCCGCGAACTGGGTGAAGAGCAAGGCTCGATCCCCTGCTTCAACCACCTCGTCCAGAATTTCTTCGAGACGCTGCAGCTTCACGGACCGCTTGAGGAAATCCTCGCTTGCACCCTGCTCCTTGAGGGCAAGGGCAGGGTGGTTGCAGATCTGCTTGAGCTTGGTGAGCAGCCCCAACACCTGACCATGACGTTTGCCATGCGGAGCGCGGGCAATGGCATCCAAGGTGTCTTCAACGGTTTTGGCATACAGCGACTTCTGCTCTTTGCTCAGACCCACCCATTCGCTCAATTCCACCTTCTCGGGCAGATCCGAGATGATCGATTTGTCGGTTTTCAGTCGTCTGAGGATGAACGGTCCCACCCTGGCCTTGAGGTCGCGAAGGGAGGACAGGTCTCCGTAACGCTCAATTGGCATGCGATAGCGATGCCGGAAAAATTCTTCCTCTCCCAGAACCCGTGGATTGAGGAAGTCCATCAGGGCCCAGAGCTCGCTGACGCGGTTTTCAACCGGTGTGCCAGTGAGTGCGATGCGAAAACGACTGTTCTTTTTGGGACGGGCCAGGTCACGGACGGCTTGGCTTTGTTTCGCGGAGGGGTTTTTAATCGCCTGCGCTTCATCGATCACGAGACCTTGCCAATCGTGACTTTCGAGCAGTTCACTGTCGCGTTGCAACAGGCCGTAGCTGGTGAGCACGAGATCCACATCCTTCAGCGCTTTCTTCAGTGCTGCTGGGGTGCTGGGGCGTTTTGGACCGTAGTGCTCATGCACATTGAGCTCGGGCGTGAACGCTGTTGCCTCCCGCTTCCAATTGGTGAGCACGGATGTGGGCGCAATTAAAAGCACCGAGCGCTTGAGTTCGTTTTCTGCCTTGAGGTGTTGCAGAAAGGCCAGCAGCTGGATCGTTTTGCCGAGGCCCATGTCATCGGCCAAGCAGGCGCCTTGGTCAAAGCGATGCAGGAAGGCAAGCCAGCCGAGCCCTCGCTCTTGGTAGGGCCTGAGTTGACCTGAAAATCCTTCGGGGGCTGGGAGGGGGTCTGGTGCCTTCTGCTGGTGGTATTGCTCCAGCACGGCTTGCAGCCGCGGACCGGCATCAAATTGATGCACGGGCAGGCGCATCATCGTGTCGCCTTCGGTGGCGGTGAGCCGAAGCGCGTCGTCGAGGCTCAGGTCTGGATTGGCGGCGCAAAAGCGCTCGGCATTTTTGAGGTCATTGGGGCGTAGTTCGATCCAAGCGCCTTTGTGACGCACCAGAGGGCTGCGCTTTCCCGCCAGTCGCTCAAGTTCTCGCAAGGTCAGCGTCACCCCGCCGATCATCAGCTCCCAGCTCCAGTCGAGGTTTTCACCGAGCGTGAAGCCTCGCGAGCGCTCGGAGAGCTCTGCCTTGATGGCGAGGCCAAGCCGGCTGGCCAGCCCTCCAGAAAGGCTTGGTGGTAGGTCAACGCCTACGCCCACATCCCGCAGTTGTCGGGCTGCTGTGCGCACCAAAACAAAGGCTTCAGCTGGTGTGAGCTGCATGCTCTCGGGTGTGGCGCTGTCTAGCCCGCGTTCGATCGGCTGGAACACGGTCAGGGCTCGGCCCATGCCCTCGAGCAAGACCTCGCTGGGTTGATCCACTTTGATTTCCCCAAGTTGGAGGCCGCTGGGGCCTGCCGCCCAGGCCGCTCCCGCGGGCAGCTTGAGGGTTGGATCTGCCTCTGCTTGCAGAAAGAAGCGCAGTGGCCAAAGGTCCTCATCGTCTGCTGGTGTTGCGAGTTCCAAGCAGGCGCGGGCCGCTGCCACATTTCCAGCAACCCCTTCACGCCAGTGATGACTGGCGGTGGCTAGGCGTTCGGTTTCTTCATCGCTGAGTTGGAGCTCACCTGAGTCCGAGCTCAAGGCCTCCTCCCAGGCGCGGAGCAGGGGATCCAAGCCTTCATGGTTAGGGGTGAAGCCTTTGCGCAGTTGCGCATCCATCAGGTCGGCCAACAGCGTGGCGACCCGTAGTCGTCCGCTGCGAGGCCGGCAGCAAGCCACTGGATTCGCGGCGCGCATGGCTTCTGGTCTGAGCCTGGTGATCCGGTTGCTGCGTTTGCCGGTGGGTTCTCGCCAAGGCAGGGCACAGGTGGCAACGAGCGGAAGCCCTGAGGCCAGGTCCTCCAGACGGCGCCGGTCTTCTTCCCGATTCAGGAGCGGTACCCAGCGGGCGCGATGGGGATAGCCCTCACCCTTGCTCAGCTCTACTTGCGGGAGCCAGCGACTTCGGGCGACGAGGCTGAGGGACCATCGCTGCATGTGACTCCACCAGCGCAACTCATCAGCTAAATCAGGATGTCGTCCTGAAAGAGGAAGTTTGGAGAGCCAGGCGGTAGCTGCCATCGGTTCAATGGCGAGGCCCTGAACTTGCCAAGGCCACCACTCTGTTTGTTTGGGGATCGGCTCTCCAGCTTGTAAGGGAAGGCCTGTCCAGCCCGGTTCTTCAGTGCTGCTGGTTGCTGTGCCACGTTTCTTTCGGGGCTTGACGCTGCGGCTCGGAAGGGTGAGGCATGCCGTGGCGTCAATAATGCCGTCGGGCAAGAGATCCCGTTCCGTCAGCAAGGCCCTGAGATCATCTGGGCTGAGGGTGAAGGGGTGAAGGGCGGGGGTTGTACTTGGGCCTGCGGGTTCGGCAACGCGCCAGGTGTCAGCCCACACCAACAGGGCAGCTCGTCCAGAGCTGGTCGGAGTACGAATGGCCGGGAGCCAGGTGGCGTGCAGCAGGCTCATGGCCGCGACGCAGAAAACATTCGTTGGGTTCCGTAAAGCACGAGTGCACTGCCGATCAACGGCAACCACCCAATGAGGAGATCCAATCCCAATACTGCCAGGGCATCGGCCCCTGCCAAGGGGGAAGGTAACGACATTCCCAGGCTTCGTAACCCACAGACCGCTCCAACCAGGCCAGCGCGCAGGTGAGAGTCGTTGGAGTCAACGCGCTCGAGATGAAAGGCCAGAAGGCCATAAAACAATCCGCAGCCACCGGAGCGGACTGCCATTTCAAGGCCAAAGGGGAGGCTGCAAAGGCCTGCTGTTAGGCCAGCAAGACAGGCCCAGCCGATGGAGAGGCGGCGCAGGCGATCGCGACTGTCGGTGGAAGGAGACGGTGCGACGACGGGGCGCGGCGGCTCAGGGGCGATCATGGCCGTTCGATCTGTTGTTGACGCGGAATCCGCCATGGCTGTTGCACGTTCGTCGCGATCCGCTGCTGCCACCCCCCGCACCGGTGCGGAGATTCGGGCGGCATTCCTGAGCTTCTACGAGGAGCGGGGCCACAAGGTGATGGCAAGCGCCTCCCTGATTCCAGAAGATCCCACGGTGTTGCTCACCATTGCGGGGATGTTGCCGTTTAAGCCGGTCTTCCTCGGGCAGCAGAAGCGGCCAGCGCCGCGGGCTACCAGTAGTCAAAAGTGCATTCGCACCAACGACATCGAGAACGTGGGGCGTACGGCGCGGCATCACACGTTTTTTGAGATGCTCGGCAACTTTTCCTTCGGGGACTACTTCAAGCAGCAGGCGATTGAGTGGGCCTGGGAGCTGAGTACGGATGTCTTTGGTATCGACCCCAAGCATCTGGTGGTGAGTGTCTTCCGAGAAGACGATGAGGCGGAACAGATTTGGCGCGATGTGGTGGGGGTGAACCCCAAGCGAATTATTCGCATGGACGAAGCGGACAACTTTTGGGCGTCTGGCCCGACCGGGCCCTGTGGCCCCTGTTCGGAGATTTACTACGACTTCAAGCCCGAACGCGGTGATGAAGGAATCGATCTCGAGGACGATGACCGCTTCATCGAGTTTTACAACTTGGTGTTCATGCAATACAACCGCGATGCTGAGGGCACCCTCACGCCGCTCGCGAATCGAAACATCGACACCGGTCTGGGCCTGGAGCGGATGGCTCAGATCCTGCAGAAGGTTCCTAATAACTACGAAACAGACCTGATTTTTCCGCTGATTCAAGCGGCGGCTGATCTTGCTGGGATTGACTATCACCAGCTCGACGATGCAAAACAAACGTCTCTCAAGGTGATTGGTGATCACAGCCGTGCTGTGACGCAGCTGATTTGTGATGGCGTCACGGCGAGCAACCTGGGCCGCGGCTATATCCTGCGCCGTCTCTTGCGCCGGGTGGTGAGGCACGGCCGTTTGCTGGGCATTCACAAGCCTTTTCTTGTCACGATGGGAGAAGCTTCGATTGCCCTTCTCCAGGACGCTCATCCCTCGGTGCTTGAGCGCCAGGACGTGATCTTGGCCGAGCTTCAGAGGGAGGAGTCGCGCTTTTTGGAAACCCTGGAGCGTGGGGAGAAGCTGCTGGCAGATGTTCTGGAGAGCAAGCCCAAACAGATCAGTGGTGCCCAAGCCTTTGAGCTCTACGACACCTATGGCTTCCCTCTGGAGCTCACCCAGGAAATTGCCGAAGAGCAAGGCCTCGATGTTGATCTAGCTGGATTCGAGCAGGCGATGGAGCAACAGCGTCAGCGGGCGAAGGCCGCGGCAGTCAGTATCGATCTCACGCTCCAGGATGCGATCGATCAAGTGGCGGCTGATCTCAATGCCACAGCATTTGAGGGGTATGAACTGCTAACGCCGACCAACAGCAGCGTGCAGGCCTTATTGGTTAATGGCGAAGCCGCTACATCCGCCTCGGATGGTGATGCGGTGCAGGTGGTGTTGGACCGCACCCCTTTTTATGGAGAAGGTGGTGGTCAGGTGGGTGATCGCGGTCTTTTGGTGAGTGATGGACGGGATGGCAACGGCTTGATCGTCGTGATTGAGGGCGTTAGCCGCAACCGTGGGGTGTTCGTCCACAGCGGCAGGGTTCAGCGTGGCCGCCTCGAGGTTGGTGATCTGGTGCATGGTCAAGTGGACCGCGCCTGCCGCCGTCGCGCCCAGGCGAATCACACAGCGACACATCTGCTGCAAGCAGCCTTGAAGCAGGTGGTGGATCCGGGAATAGGGCAGGCCGGATCGCTCGTTGATTTTGAGCGACTGCGTTTTGATTTCCACTGCTCAAGGGCCGTGAAACCTGGCGAACTTGAGCAGATCGAGACCTTGATCAATGGCTGGATCAGCGATGCGCACAGTCTTGAAGTTAATGAGATGGCGATTGATCAGGCGAAGGCTGCTGGTGCCGTGGCGATGTTTGGCGAAAAATATGCCGATGTGGTTCGCGTGGTTGATGTTCCCGGCGTGTCGATGGAGCTTTGTGGTGGCACCCATGTGAGCAACACGGCCGAGATTGGTTTGTTCAAGATCGTGAGCGAGAGCGGTGTTGCTGCTGGGATCCGCAGGATTGAAGCGGTGGCCGGTGCGTCCGTGTTGGCCTATCTCAATGAGCGTGAGGCCGTGGTGAAGCAGCTTGGTGACCGCTTCAAGGCGCAGCCTGGCGAGATTGTTGAGCGCGTTGTGGCGTTGCAAGAGGAACTGAAGAGCAGCCAAAAGGCGTTGACTGCGGCCCGGGCTGAATTAGCTGTCGCGAAGTCGGCGGCCATGGCTACCCAAGCTGTAGCGGTTGGTGACTATCAGCTGTTGGTGGCTCGCCTTGATGGTGTGGATGGTGATGGATTGCAAGGCGCCGCTTTGGGATTGCTGGATCAGTTGGGCGATGCCTCGGCTGTTGTGTTGGGAGGTTTGCCTGATCCGAGCGATCAAGGGAAGGTGATTTTGGTGGCAGCTTTTGGCAAAGCCGTCATCGCTCGTGGTCAGCAGGCGGGCAAGTTCATTGGCTCGATTGCCAAGCTTTGCGGTGGTGGCGGCGGTGGCCGCCCGAATCTGGCTCAGGCGGGTGGCCGTAATGGTGGTGCTCTTGATGGAGCTTTAGAGGAGGCTAGTGCGGACTTAAAACAACATTTGGGATGATTTTCTGAGGCTTTCTCTTGAGAATTGTTCAAGGTGCTGTTTGTAGGCAGCGGGATCTCATTGCTTTGCAGGATGGTGAGAGGTGACTTGTCTTGGAATCAATTGAGCAAGTCCAAGAGGGTCTCTCAGTTGTGCTTATTTGTGGCGTTCAATCATTGACTCCCTAAGGACAGCTTCAACTCGACGCGCCAATCTCTAAGTGGTCGTCCGCATCCCTCTTCTAGTTTGCGGCTCACAACGAGCTCAGCATCAAGACCTATCTGGAAGCTATGCGCGCGCGCAGAAGGGACTCGAGTCGCTCATCGTTTTGCAGGCTGCTAATCATGGACCCAAAAATCAGCATCACCGCAAGAGGAGAACGGTTCTGGGCCAGGTTGAAGCCTTGAAGGCCCACTTCGCTGATGCGATCAATCCCAAATCCTGTGAATAGATGAACAATGGCGTGGGTTTCTTGAGCTGGCGAATCACGAATTTGTTTGCGTTGCTCACTGGCGAGGGATCAATCAGGGTGTTGGGAGTGAGTGATGCCCTGGCTGATCAGCTGATCGGCATAGCAACGTCCGAGGCTGCCCTCCGCCGGGGTTTGTAGATTTTGCTGATCCATTCGCACCAATCTTCTGTCTTCATCAAGGAGGGCTTTGAATTGATTGTCAGTGAGAAGCTGGCGAGGAGGGGGTTGTTCCTCTAGAGGACCGTTTTTAACACTATCTGCGGTAAAAAAATGCTGTTTAAAGACTCTGGAGTTTTAAGAAAGCTGGCAGGAGCGGCCACCATCTTGAACTTTTAAAGGCATTCGGGCAATTTGAGTTCCATTGCCAATGTTTGGATAATCCATATTGTTCAGCCACGCCATCTGGCTATGGATTCAGAGATCTGGACAGGAGTCACATGGATGACCGAATTGTGTACCAGTTGCCATTTCAGTGGGTTCGTTCAGCCTTGCAAATAGGTGCTCTGGCGCAAACTGATTTCCAGATGATCCATTAATCGCCTTGCTTCGCTGATGCGCAGCTGTCCGCCACTAATTGCTTTCTCGCTGGCCATGCGCAACCGTTCCAGGAGTTGATCTGGGTCATGTTCCATCATCGCCAGCACATCGGCGTTCGTGTCGCCACGAACGACGTGGTCCACTTGGTAGTCGCCGCCTGGGGCTAGGCGGATATGAGCGGAATCGGTGCTTCCAAACAAGTTGTGCAGGTTGCCCATCACCTCTTGATAGGCACCACCGAGAAACATTCCGATCAGATAGGGCTCACTTGGCTTTAGGGGATGAAGCTCGAGCAGGGGTTTGTTTTGGCCGTCGTTGATGAAACGGTTCAGCTTGCCATCGGAATCGCAGGTTAAATCGGCGAAATGCCCGAGCCGTGTGGGTTGTTCGTTGAGACGATGCAGAGGCATCAGTGGGAAGAGTTGCTGGATGGCCCAGGTGTCTGGTGCGGAGCGGAAGATCGAAAGATTGGCGTAATAGGTTTCCGCTAAGACAGCCGGAAGGGTTTTGAGGTCGTCGGGCAGTTTGGCTTGATCGGACAGGCGGTCGAGCAAGGCCCTGGCGCATGCCCAGGTGAGTTGTTCCGCCATGCTGCGCTCTTTCAAACTCAAGTAGCCGAGCCGGAAGGCGGCCAAGGCATCCTCTTTGAATTTGAGAGCATCGTTCCAGGCTTCCTGCAGGCGAGATGGGTCTTCAGGGGTGTCGATCGGCAAGGCTTCGATGCCTTGAAAGGTTTCGCGCAGGTTGCGAACGATCAGCGGTTCATTCTCTTCAACCGGCGGTACCGGTTGCTGCAGCCCACCGCTACCCAGAACGTTGAACACCAGCACTGAGAAATGGCTCGCAATCGCTCGACCGCTTTCGCTGACGAGCGTTGGTACGGGAACATTGTTGGGTTCGCACCCCTCTTTCACCGTTGCGACAACGTCGTTGGCGTAGTTCTGCAGGGAATAGTTTGTTGAGGCTGCCGTGGCGGTGCGACTGCCGTCGTAGTCGATTCCGAGACCACCGCCTACATCCAAGTAGCCCATCGGGCCTCCAAGGGCATGAAGCTCCACATACAGACGAGAGGCCTCCTGCAAGGCATCTTTTACTACGGCGATGTCGTTGATTTGGCTGCCGACATGGAAATGCAGAAGGCGCAGCTCGCTGAGCAGGTTGGCGTCGCGCAGGGCCTCAACGGCGCTGATGATTTCGGGAGCGGGTAGCCCAAATTTTGCCTTGTCTCCCACGGAGCTACCCCAACGTCCGGTGCTTCGGCTGGAGAGTCGCGCACGAATGCCGATCAGCGGTGCGGCTCCCAGCTCCTGGCTGGCATCGATGATGCGCTGCACTTCGTCGGGTTGTTCGATCACCACAACGGGCCTTCGGCCGAGCCTTCTGGCCAAAATGGCCGTTTCGATGTAGCGCTGATCTTTGTAGCCGTTGCAGATCAGAAGGGCTTCAGGATCATCCATCAAAGAGAGGGCGATCAGGAGTTCGGCTTTGCTGCCTGCCTCTAAACCGAAATGCCAGCGCCTCCCGCAGGTCACCAGCTCTTCCACCACGTGACGCTGTTGGTTGCACTTCACCGGGAAGACGCCTTGGTAGCGGCCCTCGTAGTCGTAGCGGGTAATCGCCCGTTCAAATGCAGCGTGCAGGCGTTCCAGCCTGTCTTCAAGGATGTCGTCGAAGCGGATCAGGAGGGGGAGTCCAAGGCTGCGGTCCTGCAGGCCAGCTACCAGCTCCATCAGATCAAGGCTTCCGCCACGGTCTCCGCGTGGCTGCACACTGACATGTCCACGTGGGTTGATCGAGAAATAAGGATCACCCCAGCGCTCCAGCCCATAAAGCTGGGCGCTATCGCTCCCCGTCCAGGTGATGGAATCGGCGAGCACCATGGGAACGGAGATCAATCAGATGGGGGAAATCTAAGGAGCTTCAACCCCATTGCCAGTCTTGCGCTTGCCAATTAGGGCATCTGGCGTTGACGATGACGACTGTTTTTTCAATTTTATGGCTGCCGAACGCTCTTTTATTGCCATCAAGCCCGACGGCGTTCAACGCGGTCTTGTGGGCGAGATCCTGGGTCGCTTTGAGCGAAAGGGCTTCAAGCTGGTGGGCCTAAAGCAGCTCACCCCAAGCCGTGAGCTGGCTGAACAGCACTATGGCGTACACAAAGAGCGCCCTTTCTTCGCTGGTTTGGTGGACTTCATCACCTCAGGCCCTGTGGTGGCCATGGTGTGGGAGGGCGATGGTGTGATCACCAGCGCGCGCAAAATGATCGGTGCCACGAAGCCTTTGGAGGCTGAGCCCGGCACCATCCGTGGCGATTTGGCCGTCAACATCGGCCGCAATGTGATTCACGGTTCTGATGCAGCAGAAACGGCTCAGTTTGAAATTGGGCTTTGGTTTCAACCCTCTGAATTGAGCGATTGGACTCCGTCCGATCAAGGCTGGCGCGTCGAAGGTTGATCCTTAGAAGTTGATAGGCCTTTTTGGCTTGATATCCCCTCGGGAAGACCTCCTGGGGGGATGTTTTGATCACTCTGGATCACTGAAAACGGTTCCAGCGAAAGGCATTAAAAAGCTTTGATGTATCGGGACTGGACGTTTGGTTGGTGATGGCGCCAGCCAACAATTCCGCTGTGATTGCTGCTAGCAAAACGCCATTGCGGTGATGGCCGCAGGCCAGCCATAGTCCTTGGATGGGCCCTTCTCCCAGTAAAGGACCTTCATCAGGAGTGCAGGGACGAAAACCCCACCAACGTTCCATGGGCGGCCAGTTCACTGCTTCCGGAAGCAGCGCCGCGATCCCCTTGTTGAGATGTTGCTGCCCTTGAGGCGTTAACCCTTCCTTGAAGCCGGCTTCTGGCTCTGAGGTGGCCCCTACAACCACGAGACCATCCTCGCGAGGGACGAGATACGTGCCCGGGCCGAAAATGACGTGTTTGAGGGCGCCGCGAGGGGTTTGTAGTGACACCATCTGCCCCTTCACTGGGAAGACCGGCAATTCAGGAAGAAGTTGAGCACTCCAGGCCCCGCTGCACAGAACGGCTGTCGTGCATTCCAGAGTGGCGACCTGGCCTTCGGAATCACGGGTTTGCACACCCTTGAGGCGACCATCTCGTTGCAGGACGTCGAGAACCTCCACTCCTTCCTGGAAATTCACGCCCCTGTCAACGCAGGCACTTTCTAAGGAGCGCATGAGTTGACGGCGATTGTCAATTTGCCCGTCTTGGTCAAAGAGCAGGCCGGCCTGCCAGGCCGGTGCGATGCCCGGTAGCAGTTGTTCAAGCCGTTCTCGATTCAGGGCTTCGCCAAAAGCGGCCGTCGGATAACAATCTCGTTCTTTTGCATCAAGAAAGGGCACCACAATCCCCGTGGCGCGCAGCCCGCAGGGAAGTCCACTGTCGGCTTCAATCTGCGCCACCCAGCGGGGAATGCGCTCCAGGCTCAGCTGGCCAAGTTGCAAGAGATCGCCATGCAATCCTTCGGCATGGGGAGCCAGCATTCCTGCAGCCACGAAGCCAGCTGCCTCGTTGCGTCGCCTGCTCAGAACGGTGACGCAACGGCCGCGCCGGGCTAGCTGATGGGCGATGGCGAGGCCCATGAGTCCTCCGCCGAGGATTAAAATTTGATTATTGAAAGTGTTGCTGCCTGCCTTCATGTCGGGTTCCGGACTGTTGTTTCCCGTCGTGTTGTCTCAGGATGATGTCTGATGTGCTGCTCGTATCTCTCCCTAAGCCTCAGCTGTCGGTCAGGACAGAGAATTGAACTTCAAGGCCTTGATGTTGTTCAGGATCACGATTCCAGTCCGTTCGCTGATTGGGCTTAGAGGTATCTCAAGCCTCAGATTTCCATCTTTGGTGTGCCTGATTTTAACAGCTTGTTCCCATTGGGCAGCTGTGGGAACAAGAAAGGGGTCTCCCATTAGTTCACTTAGAACAGGTGAAAGCAGAATTCTGTCTCCTTCCCCACTGTTGAAATCTTCAATGATCTGCGGGCCATCGAGCAGCCCTTTGAGGCTGATGACAAACACGTCTGCACCAAGTCCTCCTTGCAAGCGATTGCTTCCGCCCTTGCCATCAAGTTTGTCGTTGCCAAGCCCACCCTTGAGATCATCATCTCCGGCTTGACCTTGAAGAATGTCATTCCCCTCTGCACCATGAAGTGTGCTGCCATCGGGAGATGAAGTGATGAAATCGTTGCCTGATGTTCCAGTATAAATAAAGTTTTCTGCAGAGATGATTGTTTGTGTTAATGATGATTCGATTGCTGCCTGATGCTCCGCAAGTGTGAGCTCGATTGCTTTCGCAAGCATTCTGTGGCCGGCTTCGGTCGGATGTAATGAGTCAAAGTAGAGAAAACCAGCTTCGGTTTGTTTCCGGTGGGATGTCTGATTCTCTGCAGCAACTGTAGGCAGATTGTATAGAATTCCGTCTTTCTGGTCAAGCTGAGCTTCTTCTTGTGCAGCATCAGTTGTATTGATAATGCCATATTGTTTGAAGTTTCCGAGTTTGTCACCAAAACGCTTCCAGTTGTATTCGTATTCGTTATTGAAGGAAATAATCGTTGCATAGGGGAACATTTTTGTGATTTCGTTTGCTATCTGTTGGGTTTTGATGTGTAGGATCGAGTTGGCGCCAGACTGAATTTGCTCCTGCCAGCTCTGTGGAAGATCTCTGATGTAGGGCAGGACATAGTTCACCCCATCCACGCTGCCAATGATCGGGGCCCCACTAGAGATTAAAACAGTTTTTGCATTGCTATTGCGCAGCAAGGTGATCAGATTGGCTTTGCTGTTGTTCAGAATCTGCTCAAAAGCGGTGTTGAGATTCTGTTGTTGCAGTACCGTCGCCAGGATGTCATTTCCTCCGCCCCATATCACAGTGAGTTGGGCAGAAAGATCGCGGCGATCGCGTTGGAAAAAATGCTCAATCTGTGAGCGTATCCCTAGTTGGCTGACGGCATAAGGAGGCTTAAGGAGCTCTGTTGGGAACTGTCCAAAAGCATTCAAAACATCAAAGATCGTCTTTCGGCCAGTCAGGGCGCCGCCAAGTGCATAGGAGGGGTTCTCGTCGGTTGCGGTGATTGGGCTTGGACCTCCCCCGATGAAGCGATTGGTAATGTCTGAACAAAACTTGTTCTGCGTGGATGTGCCAATGGATTGGCGTAAGAAGGTTTGCCAGTTATTGTTCGAATAGTTAAACGTTTTGCCGCTCCATCCAGGACGGGCGTTGGGATAGAGAACCTGTTTGTACATGGCGGCCGATCTTGAGCCAAAATCGCTCATGCTGTCGCCGAAGACAGTGATGTTTAGAATATTTTTATGGCTATCATCTGCCCTGTACGATCTTTCGATAGGGATCGGCGGTGTTGGGCAGTCGAGATACATTTTATTGGTTCAGTGATGACTTACGTTATCGCTTTTGCCGCTGATCTTTTTCATTTGGGTGATGCTTCTTTTAACGAAGTTGTGAAGCGTTGCTGTATGGGAGGTCGGAATGACTTGCTGCAGCCTCCCAACCTGCTGATTGCTGTCACGCCATAGAATTGTTTTGCTTTGACGACGCTCACAGCTGATGGCAGCACCTGTAGCAACGGAACTGGCCTGGGAAGCCGTGATCGGTTTGGAGACCCACGTGCAGCTGGGTACCAACAGCAAGATTTTCACGTCCGCTTCCACGGCCTACGGGGATGACCCCAACACCCATATCGATCCCGTGGTGTGTGGACTGCCAGGCACGCTTCCGGTTTTGAATCAAAAGGTGCTCGAGTACGCCGTTAAGGCGGCGATGGCGCTGAATCTCAACATTGCCGAACACAGCAAATTCGATCGCAAGCAATATTTCTATCCAGATCTGCCGAAGAACTACCAGATTTCTCAATTCGATGAGCCGATTGCAGAAGAGGGCTGGATCGAGGTGGAAGTTGCAGAGAAAGGTAAAGACACCTACCTGAAAAAGATCGGAATCGAGCGCCTGCATATGGAGGAGGATGCTGGCAAGTTGGTGCACGCAGGAAGCGATCGCCTGGCGGGCTCGACGCATTCGCTCGTGGACTACAACCGAGCGGGCGTAGCCCTCGCCGAGATCGTGAGCAAGCCCGATTTGCGCAACGGTCGGGAAGCGGCGGAATACGCCTCTGAGATCCGCCGGATCATGCGCTATCTGGGTGTGAGCGATGGAAACATGCAGGAGGGCTCCCTTCGCTGCGACGTCAATATCTCCGTGCGTCGGGGCCCTGATGCTCCCTTTGGCACGAAGGTGGAGATCAAGAATATGAACTCGTTTTCTGCTATTCAGAAGGCTTGCGAATACGAGATTCAGCGGCAGATCAAGGCTTATGAAAGTGGTGAGCCGATCGTTCAGGAAACGCGTCTTTGGGATGAGAGCAAACAGCTCACCAAGAGCATGCGCAGCAAGGAGGGAGCAAGCGATTACCGCTATTTCCCCGATCCGGATCTTGGTCCAATTGAGGTGAGCGTTGATCAGCGCGAAGCCTGGAGGAGTGAACTGCCGGAGCTGCCATCGGCTAAGCGCCATCGTTATGCCGATGCCCTTGGGCTGTCTCAGTACGACGCGCGCGTGCTGACCGACGAACGTTCGATGGCGCAGTATTTCGAAACCGTTGTGGCCGCCGGCGCAGACGCCAAGTTGTCAGCGAATTGGATTACGGGTGATATTGCCGCTTACGTCAACAGCAATCGCCTGAACTTCGATGCCTTGGCCTTTCGCCCTGAACAGCTCGCCGAGATGGTCAAGCTGATTGATGGCGGCAAGATCAGCGGCAAGATCGCCAAGGAGATTCTCCCCGAGCTTCTTGAGAAGGGTGGTTCTCCTAAAGCGATTGTGGATGAACGTGGACTGGGGATGATCAGCGATCCTGCTGCCATCACTGCGATCGTGGAAGAGCTGCTGGCTGCTCATCCTGATGAGGTAGAGGCATTCCGTGGTGGAAAAAATAAACTGCAGGGCTTCTTTGTGGGGCAGCTGATGAAGAAAACTGGCGGTAAAGCTGATCCCAAATTGGCCAATCAGATCCTCAGCATGAAACTCAAGGGATAGCGGCTTCTGATTGGTCGCTCTGCATTAATGAGCGGCCATCGGCTGCGATCAGAATCCGCGTTGTCAGGGCTGGAGGATCTCCGGCCTGTTCCCAGCCGGGTGTACCGCCAGGAATTTTGAATTCAAAGCCTTCTGGACCTGCATGGAGGAGGCAAGGATTGTTGGTCGCACTCCCATACATGCAGGTTCCCGGGCGATAGACCCGAAGGCCCCCGTTACGTCGAGTTGCAGCACCGCGGGCCAGATTCAGGGCACGTCTTGCCGAAAGAGGATTGTCGCGGACAAACAGATTCACGGACTCTGGGTCGGGTGTGATGTCGGCGTAAGGGCTGGGGCCGGTGCTGACCTCTGGATCTGCAGGAGGCGGGTCAAGTTTGGCGCTGCTCTCCAGCTCGGGGGTTGCAACGCTTGGGGTTTTCAGTGTGGTGGGCTCGCAGCTCACCTCAGGCGTGCTGAGGTCGACCAGGCTTGCCGCCACCGGACGTCGCGTGCTCCTCTCAAAACATTGATATTCGACTGGGTCGCTCTGTGCAGATTGCGCAGTGAGGAATAGCAGCGTTGTCCATCCCAGTGAGCTAGCCAACCGTTTCATGGCCACCTGGTGCATTAAAGCCTTGGAACGTAGTGAGCTATTTGTCGATTGGTCAAGGCGTCTGATGTGACAGGGTCCGACTGAGGCGTCACGCGTGATGCTCATGCTCTGCCGATCGCTCGTCTTTATCTCTGCACCTCCTGTTGCCTGGGGTTTGCCGCTGCTTCGGTCATTGCGTGGAGTTTGCTTTCCGTTGAAAGAATCGGATCATTCAAGTTGCGGCGGTGCATAAAGCAGCTCACGGACCTGTGACGTCCAGCTCTGCGGAAATCCCCCATTTTTAATGACAGAGTCAGCAAGTTCGATCTTGCGATCTATCGGCCATTGGGCTCTGATGCGTTGCTCGGCCTCCTCAAGAGAGAGCTGATTACGGGTTCTTAGTCGTTGTCTTTGCTGGGTTGGTGAGCAGTACACCACCCAGACTTCAGAACAAAGACTTTCCAACCCAGTTTCAAATAGCAGAGGGATCATCAATGCCACGACACTCTCGCCGGCATGCGTCTCCAGCTCCTGGTCGAAACGTTTTCGTACCAACGGATGTAGTTGAGCTTCCAGCCAAGTTCGCTCTTGTGGATCACTGAACACAATTGCGCCGAGTGCCGCACGGTCGAGGCCTTCATAGAACTCGCTCTGTACTTTGGCGCCATAGCGCTCCAGCACCGCACGAGTCGCCGGAGTGCCCGGAGCCAACGCTTCATGGGCATAGAGATCTGCATCCAGAACGGCAATGCCCTGTTGTTCTAGAAAATGCCCCACGCTGCTTTTGCCACTGGCAATGCCACCGGTGAGGCCGATGCGCCGTTGCTGTCCTTTCCAGCGTTGTCTTTCAATCAAGGGAAAGGGCTTCATCCCTTGAAAGTATGACCTTGCAGTCTTTTTCAGAGCTGAGCCATGCCTGCTTAAAAAGCGTAGAAAGAGCGCATCGGTTGGCCTTGCACCCTGATCAATGACGCCATCTGTGACCTGGGCTCCAGTTTCTGGAGGAATCACTGCGCCCACTGGCTTCAAGGCGGCGGGCTTAAGCGCGGGTCTCAAGCCATCCAGGAAACCTGACCTCTCCCTTTTGCTGGCACCAGAGGCTGCGGTCT
>Ga0208543_1000010_pt1 | contig 62578 bp, 53 predicted proteins | sample DEB08_DNA_14_FD_185497 | JGI IMG/M metagenome (GOLD analysis project Ga0208543, IMG submission 185497) | Aqueous microbial communities from the Delaware River and Bay under freshwater to marine salinity gradient to study organic matter... | ecosystem: Environmental > Aquatic > Marine > Coastal ...
TCTAGAATTATATCTATTAATGCTTCTTCTAGAGAAGTTTCACATGTACCCATTGCTAATAGTGGTGGTTCCTATGTCAACTTTGTGAATGGAGATTCAGTCTATTTGAATGGTGTGCAAGTCGCGACTGTTGATAATCCAAATGGAATTAACGCAGCTTTCCCAGAAATCCAAAGATTCAGTGGTAACATTATGTACTTAGAAAATCGTGGTGCGGTAACACGCGCAGCTGACCAGATTGAGGATATTAAATTAATTATTGAGATGTAATTAAATTTCAATTGTTTCGGTTTAAGAAAAGAGCTTGAGGAAAAATGGTAGAAAAAACTAATTTAAATGTTTCGCCTTATTATGACGATTATGACGAGGATAAGAATTATCATAAAATTCTCTATCGCGCAGGAAGACCAATTCAAGCTCGTGAATTGACGCAAACTCAGTCTATATTACAGAATCAGATTGAAAAATTTGGAGGACATTTTTTCAAGGAAGGTTCCATTGTTCAAGGTGCACAATTAGATATCAATTCTAATACTTTTTATGTAAAAGTAGAATCATCTAACCCAAATTCTAATGGTGATTCTAACGTCAACACATACTTGTCTGATTTTGTTGGTAAGTTTTTAAGAGGCCAAACAACAGGTGTTATCCTGAAGGTTTCTGATTTCAGTGAACAGACAACATCTGACCCAGCTACACTTTTTGGTAATTTCATCACCCAAGGTACGGATGCTTTCAACTCTTTCGGTTTTATAGGTAATGAGGTGTTGGAAGAAGTTACTTTAAACTCTGATGGGGTACCAACTGTCAATGCTGGTAACAACAATCAATTTCAGATACCCGAGTTTATTAAAACTAACCCATCTGTTGGCCGTTCACTTTCAGCTCAAATTTCTGAAGGTTTAGTCTACACTAGAGGTTTTTTTGTATCTGTTCCTAAACAATCAATTATCTTAGAAAAATACACAGCAAGGGGGACTTATAAGGTAGGTCTCTCAATAACGGAAACAAAAATTTCTTCAGCTGATGACGTGTCTTTGAATGATAACTCTCAAGGTACAAGTAATGAAAACGCACCTGGAGCAGATAGACTTAAGATTAGTTTGACTTTATCCAAAGAACAAATCTCTACGGTAGAAAATCTTAATTTTATTGAGATGGGCCGTGTCCTTCAAGGTAAAGTTAGAAGTGGTGTCAAAAAATCCGTCTATGGAGAGTTTGAAAACACTTTAGCTAAACGTACTTATGATGCTAATGGTGACTTTGTTGTACAAAAATTTGTAGGTACAACGAGAGAACACCTGAACACAGGAACAAATAATGGTGTTTACGAAGCCGATGACGGTGGTCTTGAAAAGAATTTTGTTCTGGAAATTAGTAAAGGACAAGCATATGTAAAGGGTTATGATATTACAAAAATCTCAACTGAATTTGTGACGTTGAATAAAGCTCGAACTACAGCATCTCTAGAAGGTGCATCTACATCTGTTAGACTTGGAAATAATATCAAAATTACAAATACCCATTCTATGCCAGATTTGGGTAGTGAGACAACATCCACCAACACTTTCGGTGTTCTTAAATTCTATGATGGGACAATTTCAACACCTGGTGTTGCATCATCCTCGAATATGATTGGATACGGCCGTGTTAGGGACGTTTCATTATCAGATGGTACTGACACATCTGGAATTTATGACGATACTTCTGTTTTCAATTTAAGTTGTTTTGACATTAAGATGTTCACTAAATTGACAGGAACTACTTCTACTGCAACATTCGAGGCTGGAGATAAAGTTACTGGTGCCACATCTGGGGCTACAGGTATTGTATCGGAAGATGTACTTTCTGGTGGTTCAGAAATATATGTACATGACGTAGTAGGTACATTTCAAGTTGGTGAATCAGTCAATGCAAGGACAAATACCGCAACTATAGCTACGACTACAGCGGTACGTTCGTATAATATTGACAGAGTGCGTTCAGTTTTTGCATCAACTGCATCTGGTGGTACTAATTTTACTGCTGACTTAGTTTTAGATTCTAATGTCGTTCTTACTGGTACCATTACTTTAACAAACGGTAATGCAACAATGTCTGGTTTTCTGACTAGATTTGTTTCAGAGTTAAAGGAAGGTGATATTATTGTTGGTGGTGATGGTACAGAGGCAATTGTATCATCTGTTACTGATGGCACAACTGTAACACTAACTGCACCATATTCAGGCTCAAATTTTTCTGGTAACGTAACCAGAAAAAGAACTAAAATAGATAAGCAAAGTCAGACTGCAAATATTTTTGCTTTCCCCAGAGATTACGTTTCAACTAGTAGTGTTGGAAGTAATACTTTTAGAAAACAAGAAATTGTTACAATAAGTGGTGGTCAGTTTATTGTAGAAACGGGTTTAGCGAATACGGAATTAGGTTCAGTTAGTGACCCCAATTCATTTATTATATCAGTGTTAACTGCTGGTTCAGGTAGTTCACCTTTACTTGCTGCTGGTGATGTTATTGATTTGACTGACCCTAGTTGGACAAAATCTGTCACAACAGGTGGTGGTGGTGTTGGTGAAAAAGTTACTGTATCGAGTGGAAGTAATATTAATGCTGATGATAACAATGCTCAACTTCTAGTTACTTATACTGTTGATTACACAAATCAGACAAGAAGGTCTAAAACATTACGTGAAGCTAGATGTTTGTCATTTGAATCTTCAAATTCGTCTGGGGTGTTTTACGGTACTGCATACGACCATAAAGATTTGTGTTTAGGTGTTTCTGATGTATTCAGAATCAGGGGTGTCTTTGAGGGAGTTGGTGGTTCTACACCTCTTCCACCTAGTGCACAGTTTTTAGACCCTTCAGCTGTCTTCTCAACCTTTGAAATTGTTGTTGGTCAAACAACAGGCGTTCAAGCTAAAGTCATAAAATACGATGCATTAGGCCGTACTTATTTTTACTACTTAAACGAAGGTGAGTCGTTCAATGAGGGAGAATTTATTGTAGGACAACTTTCAAAAGCACAAGCTGAAATTAATGGTCTTAGTGCGGGTTCACCCAATATAGCCTCTCGATACTTTTTTGACAATGGACAGAGAGATGGATTTTATGATTTATCCAAACTGACTCTTAAACCTGGTTCACCCTCACCAAACAATCCTATTTTAGTTTTGTTTGATTATTTCACAGCTTCTGGTGGTGACTTTTATGATGTTGGTTCTTATTCGGGTATTGATTATTCAGAAATTCCTGTTTATTCACCAAACAAAGTTGACCTTGGTGGTCTAGAACCAGATGGTCAATTTGAATTATCTGATGCTGTCGATTGTAGACCATCTGTTGGCCAGGTTTTGGGATTGAGTACATTTTCATCCAATAACCCAGACCCAGAATCACCTCTTAATATTTCTGACAATGTTGGTTCTGGTGCTCGATACGCACCTTTTAGTTATGAAAATGGTAGGTCTTTTGCATCAACTAGACCAAACATCACAGTAACAGGTTCATCACCTATCCACACCCCTGTTACAGGAACTAGTTTCAATAGTGATATTGAATTTTATGTTGCTAGAATAGATAGGGTATTCTTGAACAAGCAAGGTAAGTTCCAAATATCAAAAGGTGTTCCCGCAATCACACCACAAAGACCTGGTGTAATTAATGATGCCATTGAATTATATGAAATTTATGTACCTGCGTATACGAAAAATTTAGCCAATGTATCTATAAAAACTAAAGATTACAAACGTTATACGATGAAAGACATTGACCGTATAAACAAACGTTTGACAAATCTGGAACAGGTTACTGCACTTTCTCTTCTCGAATCTGAAGCACTATCAAAGCAGATTCTAGATGGAGATGGATTGGACCGATTTAAGTCTGGTTTTGTAGTAGATAATTTCAATAATCACGGTATAGGTGATGTATTGCATCCTGATTATTCCTGCTCTATCGATGCTAAAAGAGGACAAGTCAGACCGGCCGGAGCAACAGTTAATGTTGATTTGAAAATGAATCATGCATTATCCAAAAACTTGTTCTGGCATTCAGACAACATTGTCACTTTACCATACGGTGTTATCAATTACATTGAAGCAGATAAAGCATCTAGGTCTATTAGTGTAAACCCATACACAGTTTATGACTACAAAGGTAAAATGAAACTAAGCCCTTCGCAGGATTTATGGTTTGATATAACCGAAACTGAAACTGCCAAAACTGGTAATACATTATACGATGCAGTTTTTGTTAAGTCTTCTGCTGAAGCTCAAACTTTAGGTGTTGAAGATGGGGAATTGATGTCTACGGTTTGGGGTGGTTGGCAGACAGATTGGTCTGGTTCTCCTTCTGAAACTATAGAAACTACAAATATTGCTGGTGGATGGGATGGTGACCCAACTCAAGCTGGTAATTGGGTTCAGGGAACAACAATTAATAGAACCATAACTGAACAAGTTGAGGGTCAAAGTAGGAATGGTATTCAAACTTCTGTAGTTGAAAACTCAACCACAGAGACAGGAAACAGTCGTTTGAAATCTGGTGAACTTCAACAGTATATGAGAGAAAACCAAATCTTTGTAACTGTTGATGGTCTCAAACCAAATACAAATCACTTTACATTCTTTGATAATATCGATGTCAATAATTATTGTCAACCTTTAACATCATCATTCTCCACTAGAAATACGACAGTGATTGGCGATGGTTTGAGGTCTGATAGTAAAGGTACATTGTCATTCATATTCCACTTACCCAAAACAAAAAAATTAAAGTTTAAAACCGGGCAAAGAATGTTAAAGGTGACTTCAAGTTACTATGACTTGAATAACCCATCATCGGTAGCAGTTAGTGAATACAGGTCAGATGGAACACTTTTAACTCAGGATACTGAAATTGTTACCACTCGAACCGTAACGTATGTTAATGAAGTTGTTTCAGAAACGCAACAGATAACGTCAACATCTGAATCTATTGCAACTGAACCCTATGGTGTGTCTACAAACTCTGTAGACGTTCCTGCGGATACTTACAACATAACAAACGTTTATAATGATTATACGATTGTTAATCCGACTGAACCTGAACCAACACCTCCACCCGAAGTTGTAGATGTGGAAGAAGTCATTCCACCAAATAATCAAAATACAGGTGGTGCTGAACTTGAGAATCCTGGAGATTCGGGCGATAACATTGTTGAAACTATTGCAAATGATACAAACAACCTTTCTGTAGGTGTTGTTCTTGGTGGTCAATCGAATTTTGTTGGTGGAACCATTCCTATATCATACTGCTTCACTGATGGAACATGCGACAGAGATAATGACGTGTATGAACCAACTAGTGGGGCAGTTGAACCTGTAGCTACTGTTTATAATGTCACTTACGAGGGTTCAGATTGGGAAACTGGTGATGTTCCAAATTATGTTAATGAAGCTGATATTATTGCAGCAGCTGCAGCTTGGTCAAATGGTACATCTGTTACTGTTGAACCAACTTATAATACTGCTGGTACTGCTATTACTGCACAAGCAACAACTACTGTGTCATCAGCACCAGCTGGAATTAGTTCACCGGATTCAATTTCTACGAGAATACAATCCTTTAGTGGCGAAGATTATTTTAGAGACTGGAAAGAATCAAACGAGAGAGGGTTTTGTTATGTTGACCCATTAGCACAGTCATTTTTGGTAACACAGCAAGGTGGTATTTTTTTACATGATGTTGAAGTTTACTTTTCAAAGAAAGACCAAAGTGGTGCTACAATTACCTGTGAAATTAGAAATATGGTTAATGGTCATCCTGGTAATAAAATTATAGATTATGTTTCACTTAGACCAGGAAGTGTTAATGTTTCAGATAATGCTACGGCATCAACAAAATTCAAATTTCTCTCTCCTGTTAAACTGGAACAGAATGAAGAGTATTGCTTTGTTTTAATATCTCCATCGGCGGATTATGAAGTATGGCACTCACGTATTGGTGAAGCTGATATAACTACAGGTCAACAAATTTCATCACAACCATATCTTGGTTCAATGTTTAAGTCACAGAACACTAAAACATGGACACCAGAACAAACTGATGATATTAAGTTTAGATTGAATATATGCAACTTCAACCGAAACATGGTTGGATATATGAGATTGGAAAACAAGGATGTCACTTGGAAGAGGTTGAAGAGAAATCCGATAGAAACATTCCAAGGTCAGAACTATGTCAAGATAAACTCATACTCACATGGAATGTACACAACATCATCTAGTGTTAGACTATTAGATGTTGAAGGTGACAGAAAAGATTCGGTTGTGGAAGTGACGAATAGAGTTTTATCTGGTACTCCTAGTGATGGTACTTACACAGATTTAGATGTTGCATATGCAAGTGGTTCCGGTGGTTCTGGCCTGAAGGTCGATATTACTGTTGCATCTGGTGTTATTTCTGATTTTAGAATTTCCGATGTTGGTCAGGGATATTCTGTAAATGACAATCTAATTGTTAGTAACTTTAATAGTGGTGCAGATGTAACTTTTAATGTATCTTCAATTGAAGATACCATTGGTGGATTTCCATTAAATTCTATTAGATATGTAGCTGGAAATTCGTTAGCTGCATTCACTACAATAGCTAACATAACTATGGATTCCTTTACTATTATTCCAGACACTTCTTCTTATCAAGGTATCAATAAGTTGGAGAATGCTTGGACTGCATTAAATAGTACAAGTGCTGGTGGTAGACCGAGAATGCTGAAAAACGTTTATTATGATGTGGGTCAAACAATGATTCCTCATGTTCAACCACAAGGAACTAAAATATTCAGTAACATATACCCAACAGCAATGTCTTCACCTGAAGGATTTGCACCTCAGACACCGTACTCTAAAGATAATGAATCGGTTTTCTTCACACTGAATGACAATATTTACTTTAATAGACCCAATGTTGTTGCCTCAAGATTGAACGAAGTTGATAAAATGCAATCTGAAAGGTCTCTGGATATCAGGATTCAATTCACAACAGATAATCCAAATGTTAGTCCTGTTTTTGATTTAGAATCTATGGGGTTTGTTGCGGTGATGAATAGGATTAATAATATTGATACATCATCTGATGTTCCAACTGGGACCACTTATGTTGCATCAACTGAACCAGAAGGTGATAACAATAAATTTGTATACGTAACTAAGAAGGTTGAATTACAAAATCCTGCAACTTCATTGAAGGTATTTGCAGATAACTTCAGACCTCTTGGAACAGAACTTGAATTTATGTATAAAATTATTAAAACGGATGAAGATACTCCTGTTGATGATATAGGATGGCGGTATTTTAACACCACTGGAACTTCAGATATTGAAATTGATGCTGATAGTAGGTCATTTAAAGAGTACTCATACACTGCTGATGATTTGCCAGAATTTATATCTTTTGCTATAAAGATTGTAGGTAAATCTTCTAACACATGTATCGTTCCTGTTGTAACTTCATTCAGGGCATTGGCATTAGCATAATGGGTATAAAAGTAGATGGACATAATCAATTATACCGAGATGAACAAACTCAGGCTATAATAAATAAAGATAATGAAGAATACGAAAGCTATATCCTTCGTAGGAACAAATTAAAACGCGAACGTGAAGAAATTAAAAATCTAAAGAATGAAGTTTCTGATTTGAAAAAATTAATAACGACACTAATAGAGAAAATAGATGGCTAAGACAGTAGACGAATTTAGTACTTTAGATGATTTTAGACTGAAGTACAACGAGTTAGCGACTGACGTTGGTGATATCGCTGGACTTGCAACTGATAGAAGAACAACTATCATTGACGCCTTGAACAGTATCGAAGAAAAGGTTTTCTTCTTTCAAGAATTCATTTTCACTGCTACCGCTTCTCAGATAGAATTCACTGGCCAAGACAATAGTGGCAACACGTTAAGATTTCGAAGCAATCGTATTCAGGTTTTTGTTGATGATATGCATTTACTTGAAGACGATGACTACATTATTGCAAGTCCGGTAGGTAACTCACACACTGAAATTCAGCTTGTTGGTTCTTATTCTGCCGGTTTGTCTGCTGGTCAAAAATTAACTGTCTATTCTTTCACTGGTTCATTTATTGGAACTGAAATTCAAGATGCTATTGTTGGTTATTACACAGAAAACCAATTTAATGCAATCTATAATACAAACGATGAAGGTGTTATTTTAAACGCACGTTCATTCGGTGCAACTACGGTACTTACATATGGTGATGTAATTGACGGTGAGTATAAAATAGAATTTGCAGGAAATACCTATACACAAGGCTATATGTTGGTAGAAGGTGCTGTTGAACTGAACAGTACTCTTGGTGTAGATGGTAACTTTAGAGTTGGTACTGGTGATACATCATTGTTTGATGTTGATGCAGCTACAGGTAATACACAAATTGATGGTACTCTAGAAGTAGATAGTACTCTTGGTGTAGATGGTAACTTTAGAGTTGGTACTGGTGGTACATCATTGTTTGATGTTGATGCAGCTACAGGTAATACTCAAATCGATGGCACCTTAGAAGTTGATGGTACAGTAGGAGTTGATGGAAACTTTAGAGTTGGTACATCTGGTAACTCAAAGTTTGATGTTGCGGCTTCTACAGGTAATACTCAAATCGATGGTACTTTGGGTGTTGATGGAAACTTAACAGTTAATACAGATAAATTTGTGGTGACTGCTTCAAATGGTGATGTCAGTGCACTTGGCACTATAACCTCAACATTTTCCGGTAATTTAACGGGTAATGTACTCGGTGATGTTACAGGAGATATTTACTCATCAAATGGTACCAGCAAAATTTTAGAAAGTGGTACAAACGGAACAGACGCAACTTTTACTGGTGATGTTACTGGACAAGTTAGTGACATCACTAACCACGCTATAACAGCATTAAATGATGTTAATAATACAAATCCAACTTCAGGGCAGACAGGTTACCTATTAACTTGGACTGGAACCGAATGGCAAGGTGCAGAAGCACCAGATACAGGTGTCATTACCTTAACATCAAGTAATGGTATTGTTGATAGTGGCACTGCTGATAACCCAGATATAGAATTGGATTATGAAATTGTTTCTGTTGCACCGTCTGGTGCAGGTGGAACTTCTACAGGGCACCTTTGGTTCGTAGTATAAATAAGTTAAAATGGCAGACATATATGTAAATTTAGGGTACTCCTTTCAGCAAAATTACATCGCCCGTACGCCATTAAATAATCAACAAACATCTCAGGGAAGAGCACCAACACCATATATTGCCATTGGTAGAGTACCCGCAAACGCTCAAACCGCAGCTAATAATCAAAGTCCGTTTATTCAACAAAACAGACAACCATCAACCTATAACAATATCGGTAGAAATCCGTTAATTTATCAGTTTAGGTCGCCGTCTATCTATCAAGTTATTGCGATAGGTAATACTAGAATTCCTTATATCGCTGATGGTCAACAACCGTTAATTAAGAATAATCAACAACCGTTAATTAAAAACGCACAAACAGTGGGTCAAACGGTTACTCGTGGTATCGGTATTATTCAATATGCATATAGAGTAGCTGCACCATACCCTTATGAATATCAACAACCGTCTAGAACTCAGATACCCGGTATTGGTATTATCCAGTATGCATATAGGGCAGATGCACCATACCCCTACACTTATCAACAACCGTCTAGAACTCAGATACCCGGTATTGGTATTATACAATATGCATATAGGGCAGATGCACCATACCCTTATGAATATCAACAACCGTCTAGAACTCAGATACCCGGTATTGGTATTATCCAGTATGCATATAGGGCAGATGCACCATACCCTTATGAATATCGACAACCATCCAGAGTACAAACTCCTGGTATTGGTATTATCCGGTATGAATATAGGACAGAGGCACCATACCCCTACACTTATCAACAACCGTCCAGAGTACAAGCTCCTGGTATTGGTATTACCCGGTATGAATATAGAGTAGAGGCACCATACCCTTACACTTATCAACAACCAGGTAGAACACAAACACCTGGTATCGGTATTATCCAGTATGTGTTTAGGCTGAATGGTGACTACCCTTATGAATATCAACAACCGACTAGAGTCCCGTTTCGATATACTTTTGTCAACTTTTATCGTGCTCCGGGCATAGGTATTACAAGAGGTTCTTCAAGAACACCATATCCAGCAATCATTACCTCACAGGTACCACAAACTGGAAAATTTGGTCAACCAACAGGAATTCAAAATCCTTTTTCCATTTTTTATCAAGCTAGGCAACCGTTTAGATATAGTTATACGTATAACTTTCAGGACCCCGGTTCTTTCTTTGATAGAGGTATTAGTAGAACACCACAAAGAAATACGGCATCTGGTCCTGGTATCTATCAAGTACCTTTAAGGGGTGGTACAAACTATCAATACAGGTATCAGGGTCCACAAAGAACACCTATTAATATCGCGGACGGTATTTATCGAAATCCTTTAAGGGGTAATACAACCTATCAATACAGGTATCAGAGTCCAAACAGAACACCTATTAATATTGCAGATGGTCTTTATCAATTACCTTTAAGGGGTACTACAACCTATCAATACAGGTATCGGGGTCCAGAAAGAACACCTATTGCTATCGCGGATGGTCTTTATCAAGTACCTTTAAGGGGTAGTACAAACTATCAATACAGATACCAAACACCTTTACGTACACCTATTAATGAGGCAGATGGTGTTTATCAAGTACCTGTAAGGGGCGATACAAACTATCAATACAGATACCAAACACCTTTACGTACACCTATTAATATTGCAGATGGTGTTTACCAAGTACCTGTAAGGGGTGGTACAGCCTATCAATACAGATACCAAACACCTTTACGTACACCTATTAATGAGGCAGATGGTATTTATCAAAGACCTTTAAGGGGTGATACAACCTACCGATATGAGTATCAAACTCCTTATCGAGTACCATCTACATATCAGTTTAGGTCACCATCTACATATCAGTTTAGGTCACCATTTACATATGATAATCGTCAACCCGGAACCTATGAATTCCGTGTTGGTGCGAACAATCAACAACCAAATAGTAGAAATAAGCAACAAACTTATCCTTATATTGCTAATATACAAACTCCTTTTATAACACAAGAAAGACAACCACTGATTTATCGAATACCTTCTATCTATCAGAAGTCATATTCATATCAGGCAATTTTCCAGAACCCTTACATTTATCAGTCTCCATTTGTTACACAACAAACTTACCCAAATATTAGACCGATTGGACCTGTAGCTAAAGTTAAAGAGGTTTATCTAAACCAAGGTGGTACAGTAGAGACTGTTCAAGAAGTATATGTGAACAATTCTGGAATAGTCGATAAGGTCCATCAACGAAATATATAAATAGATAGTATGGCTAATGTATTCAACGTTTTTATTGACCAAGGTTCTACTTATACTGTTACGGTAGAAGTAACAGATTCTGGTGGTAGTCAATTTGATTTGACTGATTACACAGCCGAATCTCAAATAAGAAAAACATACACTTCATCAGCTGTCACTGCTAGTTTCACAACTTCTTTAAATGTGGGTGCTGGAACTGTAACTTTATCTATGACCGATGATACATCATCCACTGTCCCGGCAGGTAGATACGTTTATGATTGTATTATCACCGACCAAAGTGGTGTAAAAACACGAATACTTGAAGGGCAAGCGACCGTAACACCAGGAGTAACTAGATAAATATGTCAGACATAAAAGCAAAAATTCGAGTTGGTGGCCAAGGAGTTAAAGTAACTACAGCATTTCTTGGTAAAAACTCATTGGCCAATGCATCATTACAAGATTTGGGTGATGTTCAGAATGTGCCACAAAATGTAGAAGAAGGTTCTTTTTTAGAATACGACACAAATAGTAATTCATATGTACTTAATAACGTTATGGATTCAGGAATTTTTTAATAGGATAAAAAACTTATGGCAACAGTAATTCAAATTAAAAGAACAACTGGAACCTCAGCACCAACAACTACTGATTTAGCTGAAGGTGAACTTGCATATGTACAAGATAGAACCAATGACGGTGCATCATCCAAACTTTATATCGAATCAGTAGACTCACTTTCATCTGAAGTTGTTCATGAAGTTGGTGGAAAATTCTTTACTGATATCATTAATGGTGCTACGGTAACTCCTGCAAACTTTAAGGTTGGTAATGGTGCAACATCAGGTGCACAAATAGAATTGTATGAAGACTCTGATAATGGTACAAATTATACAGGTTTCAAATCACCAGATGCTCTTGCTGGTGATGTTATCTACACCCTTCCTCTTACTGATGGTAACGATGGTCAACAACTCCAAACGAACGGAACAGGTACTTTAAGTTGGCAAAATAGTACTGCAACAATTGCTGGTGCAGACGATACGGATGTTTCATCAGAGGCTAGTGGTCAACTTTTAATTTGGGACGGAACAGACTCGTGGGATAATGTCGATGTAACTGGTGATGTCACAATTACCAATCTTGGTGTTACTACACTTGGTGCTGGAACGGTTGAATTTACAATGTTCGATGCAGCAACAGTTCAAACATCTGCTGAACTTGTAACTCCAGGTTTTTCTGATGATGATGTTACAGTGTTGACTGCTGCAGCTGTACAAGACCGTATTGATACAACTAACAATGCTCAGGATCTTGACATCACAGACGGTACAACTACTTCACAAGTCCTTATCGATAGTCAGACTATGACTGTTCAGGGTACAGCTAATGAAGTAACAGTCGGTCTATCTGGACAAACATTCACAGTCGGTCTTCCCGATAGTGTTTCCATTACAACCGAACTGACTGCTGCAAGTGCTATCGTATCGGATTTGACAGATAACCGAATAACTATTGCTGGTACTAGTGGTGCATTGGAAGACGATGCAAATTTAACATTTGATGGTACCAATTTCCAAGTAGGTGGTACAAACTTTAGTGTTGCACAAGCTTCAGGTAATACATCTATTGCTGGTACTCTCGATGTCGATACAAGTGCTACATTAGCAAGTGTCAATGTTGAAGATTTAACCGACAATCGAGTTGTTATTGCTGGTACTAGTGGTGAACTTGAAGATGACGCAAACCTCACATTTGATGGTACTGATTTTGTAATTGGTGGTGCATCGGGTGTATCAATCAAGGGTTCTGGAGCCGATGTTGGTGATGTTAATATTGCTAGTGGTAATTTTACAATTGATGCATCAACTGGTGACGTGGTTGTGGGTGGTAATTTAACAGTTTCAGGGACCACAACAACCGTAGATTCTACAACAGTTTCTATTGCTGACCCAGTATTTGAAATTGGTGAAAGTGATACTGATGATAACTTGGACCGTGGTATTAAATTCCTCTATAATGACGGTGCTGCTAAAATTGGTTTCTTCGGTTATGATGATTCTACTGGTAAGTTCATTGCATTAAGTGATGCAACTGATGCAACTAGCACATTCTCTGGTACTGCGTTGCCTGCTGTATTTGGTAATCTTGAAGTTTCAGATATTAATTCAGGTTCAGGTAACTTCCAAGTTACAGCTTCGAATGGTAACACAACGATTGCAGGAACTCTGGATGCGACTGGTAGTTTTGCAATCAACACTAACCAGTTCACCGTAGATGGATCTAACGGAAACACATTAATTGCTGGTACAGTTTCTTTGTCTAGTTCAATTGTTGCAGTGGATGGGGTGGCTCCGACAGCTGGTCAATTATTGATTGGTCATGGAACAAATGGTGATTTGCAACTAGCAACATTAACCGAAGGGTCCAATGGTGTTACCATAACCAATGGTGATGCCTCGATTACAATCGAAAATGATTTAGCGACTACGAGTACAGTAGGTGTCGCATCTTTTAGTGCTGATAATTTTACAGTAACAACTGGAGATGTAACAATCACAGCAATTGATGGTGGAACATATAGCTAATACATAATGAAATAAGAGGGTATAATGACCACGATTTTAAAACATAAGAGGTCTAGTACCGCATCTTCTGCACCCGCAGTTGGGGATTTAGCTTTAGGTGAACTTGCGGTTAATGATAGAGACGGCAAAGTCTTTCTGAAAACAGACGATGGTGCATCAAACGAAGCAATTGTAGAGGTAGGTACTAATCCATCATCTGTCACGGTAAACGGAGCATTCTCTCTCCCTACTTCCGATGGTACTTCTGTTGGTGATGAAGGTCAAATTTTACAGACCGATGGTGCGGGCACAGTTAGTTGGGTGACACCAAGTTCTTATATGGAATCGGTTTCAACAACCACTACTGCGGCCGACCAAGTTTTGTATAGTGCTGCGGCAACAAATAATAGTGTTAAAATGACATTGGCTGCTTCTCATGCATCTGCCGGAAAACACATTTGTGAGGTTCTATTCAATAGTGATGGTACCGACACTTTCTTTGTTCAATACGGAGATGTTTTTACAATTAGTGAATTGTTTACACTATCATCTGATGTGAATACAGGAAACATGAGAATTTTAGTAACTCCTGTTAACACTAGTACAACATTCAAAATGCACTTGGTTCAATTCTAATGTCCTCTTCAGGTAAATACGCATCATCAACAACAAATCCTCATAAATTTTTCAGTTTGAGGACAAAAGATGATGGTAAATATGTTTTATTAGTTTCTTTTAATGACATTGAGATTGGTAAAGATATTTATTATTCATCCGAATTTTTGATTGATATTTCAAACAGAACTGTGAGATATGATGAGTTTGGTGTATTGGGTTCAAAGCAAAATTTAGTCAATTTTAGATTCGAAGAAATCGACGGCAATCTTAATTTTGTTATTGAACCAAAAACCACGTCTAAGTGTTTGGCGAATTATACACTAAGAAGTCTTTAAGACTAAATACTCCTAAGTCTATCTTTATTTTTGGGGTGTTTGGTGTCCAATAAAACATTTTCTGTAGAGCATGGTGCCTTTATCGATAATGAAGTTGATATTCATGGCGCCACCCCACTTTTAAAACTTACTGATACAGACACAACAAATTTACAACACACCCTATCTTCAAGTGCGGGATTGGTCATTTCGGCTGATGCAAACAACGTCGAAGCATCATCTACCATCGACTTTGCAGTCGATGGGTCTACTGTTGGTACACTTGGACCTACTGGCGATTTGACATTAACTAGTGCCGCGTCTCCAACTTTAAGATTAACTGATACCACTAATACCGTTACTGCTAGTGTCTATGCACAAGATGCTGATGTTTTTTATGGGTCCACAACTAATCATGCAACTAACATTGGTAGTAATAATACAACTGCAATCGCTATTGACACTTTACAGAATGTTACAATTTCAGGCACTCTTGGTAGTGAAAAAATTACAGCTACCGTAGATAATAACACCACTGCATTAGACTTACAGATTGGTACTAATGCCGACTTCATCTTTACTGCTGACTCAACATCGGGTTATGTTACAACTCTGAACATGGACGATACGGGATTAGATATCGGACATGATTCCGTATCTCGTTCATTGAATCTCATAACCAATAGTTTAGATAGATTGACCGTTGCTGGCGGTGGTAACGTTGGTATCAACAACACTAACCCAACAACAGCAAAACTTGTTGTTGATGGTGACGATAATGCATACACGATAAGAGCTGAAGGTGGTGCAACTACGGGACAATCTTATGGTATGAGAATTCGTGCGGGGTCGAATGCGTCAGACACAGCACTCTTGGTAGAAAACAAAGCTGCTAACACAACCTTTATGGAAATCCTTGGTGATGGTTCAGTAAATATCAATGGTAACTTAACCGTAAGTGGCACCACAACCTCTATCACTAATACCAACACGACAATTACAGACGCATTGATAGAACTCGGTTCTGGTAATGCCGGTGCAAACTCAAACGACTTGGGTTTAATATTAGAACGTGGGACAACTGGTGACAATGGGTTTATTGGGTTTGATGAAAGTGCTGACCAATTTGTAGTTGCAACCACAACTGCAACTGGTGGTTCTACAGGTGACTTAACATTAACAGATGCAAATTTTAGAGCAAATCAAATCACAACAACCTATGCAAATAACTCTAGTGGAGTAATGAGAAACATATATGAATCTACAAGTAATCCAACTGCTGGCGATGGGCAGGTCGGTGACGTGTGGATTGTTTACAATGTTTAAGGATTGATAATGGCAGGTGCTAAGCAAAAAACTCCCGATGGTTGGAAACAATCATCAGATGCATATGTTAAAACAGACCCAACAACATGGAAGTCTGTTGATGTTGGTAAAGTTAAAACCCCCACTGGTTGGGTTGATGGGTTTGGTAATTTGGAAGCACAACAACCAGCACCCTTTCCAGCTAGTATTCAAATTACAACAGCTTACCCTTATCGCTCTCCTTTTAGATATTCAAGAATAGGTCAATCCCCTCTTGCATATCAACACAGAACACCAGGCACTTATATAAACCAGAATCCATCTACTTATCAAAATAGATTGCCGTTTATAAGAGATGCACAAATTCCTGGGAGAACTATTGCCCGCGGTATTACACAAGAACCATATGCTTATAGAGTAGCTGCAAACTACCCCTACACATATCGACAACCGTCCAGAGTGCAAACTCCTGGTATCGGTATTATCCAGTATTCATATAGGGTGGCTGCAAACTACATTTACAATTATCAGAACCCATCTAGAGTACAAGCTCCTGGTATTGGTATCATCCAGTATTCATATAGGGTGGCTGCAAACTACATTTACAATTATCAGAACCCATCTAGAGTACAAGCTCCTGGTATTGGTATTATTCGATATGCATATAGAGTAGCTGCAAACTACATTTACAATTATCAGAACCCATCTAGAGTACAAGCTCCTGGTATTGGTCTTATCCGGTATGCATATAGAGTAGCTGCAAACTTTCCCTATACTTATCAACAACCGTCTAGAACTCAGATACCAGGTATTGGTATTATCCAGTATGCATATAGGGCAGATGCACCATACCCTTATGAATATCAACAACCGTCTAGAACTCAGATACCAGGTATTGGTATAATCCAGTATGCATATAGGGCAGATGCACCATACCCTTATGAATATCAACAACCGTCTAGAACTCAGATACCAGGTATTGGTACTATTCAATATGAATATAGGGCAAATAAACCATACCCTTATGAATATCAACAACCGTCTAGAACTCAGATACCAGGTATTGGTCTTATCCGGTATGGATATAGAGTAGCTGCAAACTACCCCTACACTTATCAACAACCGTCCAGAGTACAAGCTCCTGGTATTGGTATTACCCGGTATGGATATAGAGTAGCTGCAAACTACCCCTACACTTATCAACAACCAGGTAGAGTACAAACACCTGGTATCGGTATTATCCAGTATGTGTTTAGACTGAATGGTGACTACCCCTACAATTATCAACAACCGACTAGAGTCGCGTTTCGATATACTTTTGTCGCCTATTATCGTGCTCCGGGCATAGGTATTACAAGAGGTTCTTCAAGAACACCATATCCAGCAATCACTATCGTACAGGTACCACAAGTTGGAAAATTTGGTCAACCAACAGGAATTCAAAATCCTTTTTCCATTTTTTATCAAGCTAGGCAACCGTTTAGATATAGTTATACATATAATTTCCAAGACCCAGGTGCTTTCTTTGCTAGAGGTATTAGTAGAACACCACAAAGAAATCCGGCAGCTGGTCCTGGTATCTATCAAAGACCTTTAAGGGGTAGTACGAACTACCAATACAGGTATCAGGGTCCACAAAGAACACCTGTTAATATCGCTATTGGTATCTATCGAAATCCTTTAAGGGGTAATACAACCTATCAATACAGGTATCAGAGTCCAAACAGAACACCTATTAATATCGCTATTGGTATCTATCGAAATCCTTTAAGGGGTAATACGAACTACCAATACAGGTATCGGGGTCCACTAAGAACACCTATTAATATCGCGGATGGTGTTTATCAATTACCTTTAAGGGGTAGTACGAACTACCAATACAGGTACCAAACACCTTTACGTACACCTATTAATGAGGCAGATGGTGTTTATCAAGTACCTGTAAGGGGTAGTACGAACTACCAATACAGGTACCAAACACCTTTACGTACACCTATTAATGAGGCAGATGGTGTTTATCAAGTACCTGTAAGGGGTGGTACAGCCTATCAATACAGATACCAAACACCTTTACGTACACCTGTTAATATCGCTCCTGGTATCTATCAAAATCCTTTAAGGGGTAATACGAACTACCAATACAGGTACCAAACACCACAAAGAAATATCATCAGTGGTCCTGGTATCTATCAAAATCCTTTAAGGGGCAACACGAATTACCAATACAGGTACCAAACACCACAAAGAAATATCATCAGTGGTCCTGGTATCTATCAAAATCCTTTAAGGGGTGATACGAACTACCAATACAGGTACCAAACACCACAAAGAAATATCATCAGTGGTCCTGGTATCTATCAAAATCCTTTAAGGGGTGATACGAACTACCAATACAGGTATCAGGGTCCACTAAGAACACCTATTAATATCGCTATTGGTATCTATCAAAATCCTCTGATAGGTAGAACTTCTATAAGATATGCATTTCAGACACCATACAGGTCTCCTATAACTTATCAGCATAGAAGTCCAAATCCAGCAAATGCGCAGACTCCATATACAGCGAATATACAAATTCCTGCTATTAGAGATGCACAGATACCATATCCATATCAAGCGTCTGGACAGTCTTCTGTTATTGGATATTACCAATCACCAGCCATATATATTGCACAAACTCAAGTACCTGTAATTAAATGGGATGGTGATTTGAATGAACCTGCCAGGTCAAGTTCACCTATAACACAACCATAAATACATCAAGAAATTATTATTTTTATATATTATGGAAAATATCACAAAAGAACGCTCCGATGGTCAAATTTACTATAAAGCTGCTTCTAGTAAAGAATTACGAAAGTACCTAGATGAAAATCCAAATTTTCTTTCTGATAACAACATAAAGTTTCGAGAGAATACTCTTTGGGTTGGTTCAGTTGACTTAAATAGGTTTAATGAAGATGGTTCACCAATCCCTAAAGATGTTTTATTAGAAGAAGAAAAAAATCCACATTACACTGGTTTTAATTGTTTAAAAATTTTAGAAGAAAAAAAACTTATCCGTGTAAAAATTATAACCTATAAAGACTTTGTTGAAAAAGTAAAAACTATAGATGAGTATAAAGACAACTGGGGTCAAGCTTCCCACAATGTAATTAATTATCTCGGTTCTATCTATAGATGTCATGTTGGTCCAACACCAGGCAAATCTCATACTCAGGGTGGAAAACAATTTGAATTTTTGACAGGTGAAGATGACAATATGGAATTGTATGATTACGTAGGGTCACTAAACGAATACCAGAAATCAATTTATGATGAGATTATAGACCCAAACATTGTACCCGAGAGTCCAGAACACAGAAGAAGTTTATATCAAATAAATTTCACTGATGAAAGTCAATCGGGGAAGTTTTATCACGCAACTAAAGCTCATTGGTTACTCCATAGTATATTGGAAGAGGGTGCTCATGGACCATTATCAGTAGAAGTTTCAATGAAAAAATATGACAGTTGGGCAATGTGCATTCACCCAGGGTCAGTTAGAGCTGCTATGGTCAGAGAGGCCAAACTTTATGACTTTCCGATTATCTTGTCAGACCCAGAAGACATTTTTTCTGAATTTCCATATGCAAATGTTCAAGATATCATTAAGTTATTAAAAGATATGGAAGAATATCGTACTGATAAAGTCGAAGGTAGACCTATAAATGCATCCTTTTTGATGGTCGGCGATAGATTAGAAACTAACATTTCAGAACCAATTCCAGAAATGTATTTCAGAAGAAGGATTTATAAATGGGCTCAAGACATACATAAACTTTTTGCTGGTAAGAATTTGAAAATGTATATTGGTTATGATGATAATCATTGCGACATGTTTGGTAACAATTTATCTGATGTGAGTGAGACCGCTTTAGAATTATTGTTCGGTAAAGAATCCGTATCATCAAACTTTAAACCAGAATCAGTTTACAAATGGCAGGGGAATCGTAAAAAATTAAAGAAAATTCATGATTTCCATGACCCCATAGAAATAAAAAAGTTGGATATAAACAAAATTGATTGTTACACAAGACCTTATGCAAATCAAAGTACACAATTCACATACAGTAGGTTTTTGATACCTTACTTGGAAAATTTTGAAGGTTTTAGTATTTTTGTTGATGATGATTTTCTTTTTGTTAACAATCCATTAAAAATGTTTTATTGGGTCAACCCTAAAAACGCTGTCACTTGTGTTAAGTACCCAAACATAATGTTTGATGAAACAAAATTCGATGGTCAGAAAAATGTAAACTATCCGAAAAAACTCTGGTCCAGTCTAATGATTTTCAATAACTCACACCCAGATTGCAAAAAACTAACACCAGAAATTGTTAATACGATGTCTGGTTCATGGTTGCATCAATTTGAATGGACGGATGCTATAGGTTCTTTACCTAGAAGATATGTTTACACAGAAGGTTATGATGATGATAAAGACTTGACACTAGATACTTTAGCAATCCATTACACGAGAGGTGGACCTTGGATAAAGGGTATGGATACATCTAACATAAAAAAATTAGAATGGTATGAAAAAGTCTGTTCCATTATTCGCGAAGATGATGTATAATATTAAGTTTAATTGAAAAGGATTTGCAATGAATTGTTTTATATATGATTTTGAAGGTAATTTAAAAATTACCAAAAGCAACGGGTTACAATATGTCATAGAAAAATCAGATAAACCTGAATTGGGTTTTAACTATGACATGATTGTTTACGAACAAGAAGAATTTAAAATCGTGAACTTTGACCCAGAGACCCCAATTGATGAACAAAAAGTTGAACTTAATGAAAGTGAAAAGGATGAAATTGAAACATTTATCCTAAACTCTGTTCCTCCTGTGGGTTATGACCTAAACACTCAGTATGTTGACAGACTATTTGAAGAATGTGAAAGAAAACAAAATGAGTCCTTTCGCGGCCTAGGTTTTAACGAACCCTATCATGTTTTTATGGCAGGTCGAGATGGTTCCAATCACCCAAAACGTTTAGAAGCTAGAGAATGTTTAGAATTCTATGATGTCTTATGGAATCAATTTGAAATGACAAAAGAATTGATTTCACAAACAAGAGAAGACCACTTGCAGGATTATGGTTATTATCAGCATTCATTGCCCACTAATGCAAGGGTGCAAGCACAGTAATGAATTACGATTCTTTGATGGGTAAACTATCATCTGATGGTGTGGAGATAATACACATAGATGAACCTTTTAGTTTTAATGATTGTTTTCCTCTAGGAAATAGAGTTTTTGTTTTAGATAATTATCTCTCAACTAATATCCATTTATGGTTAGATGAAACTTGGATGATGCAAACTTGGTGGGCGAAATCAAATCAAGTTAGAAGGAATGGGAGAGTTAGTGAAGGGAGAAACACCCAACCTTATCATCAGTTTTGGGGTGCTTCCATACTAAGACATCGACCAGGGGATGACCCAACAAAAGCTTCTCATGATAAAGAAACTGGTAGGTCGGATGAACTTGCCTCTTTTGGAACTCTTTGGCTGGAAAGAAAGTTAAGAACTGATTTTTCTTTTGAATGGATTAGATTTCAGTATGCTGGTTTAAATTCACAATCTACAGGATTGGACGGAACTTGTCACACTGATTGTGATGATATGGATGATTGGAATTGTTCCTTTCTATGGTATTCCAACCCGTATTGGTTTGATTTTTGGGGAGGTGACCTAAATCTTTATTCTGAAATTATTTTGGGTGGAACGCAATTTGACGAAAAACTTAAGAAACACTTGGTCGGTTCGATAAAATTTAAACCAAATAGATTAGTTATTTTTGACGGGAGAATACCTCATCAAGCATGTTCACCAAATAGAAATTCTGGTTGGACCGATAGAAGGTCAATTGTAATTCGAGGCGACGAAATAAGAACTTTAGATAAACAGGAAAGGTACTATGCCCACAATTGAGTTTCAATCAAACAGTAATTATGACCTGTTTAGACCAGTTCTAGCAAAAGGATATTTACCAGAGTGGTGGAAGTATGGTAAAGCTATCAGTGCCGTGTCTGGTCAATATGTTGGAACTATAAGGCAGTGTCCTGGTATGGATGATATGTTAAAGTATGGGTGGTACTTTCTATCAGATTTTGACATTAGAGTTTACCCAACAAAAAATTCTGATTGCGAAGATATTGACATGGATTTACACGATGGTACTGATGATCTTGATAATATGCATTGGATGGTTGAAATTTTAGATGATAGATTTCCTTATCAGGATACTACGGGTCATAGTCACCAACAGGTGTGGAGTCAATGGAAAACTGCTGTAAAATTCATAACAAATTGGACTATAAAAACACCACCAGGATATTCTGTCATATATTTGAATCCATTTTTATTCAACAACCCAAACTTTGAAGTATGGCCAGGAATGATTGATACTGATGCATTTAATCAATGTGGTGACACAAAACCTCTTATTTTAAATATAAAAACAAATAAAGAATTCATCATCAAGAAGGGTGAACCTATTTTACACGTATTCCCATTTAAAAGAGAGAAATGGGTTGCATCCTATCCAAACCATACACTTAAATCCTATTGGAACAATATGTCTTTAGATTTTAATGAATCTGAAATGTCCTCATTAACTGATGAGGAAAAATCAGTAATCGGTAAACCAAATACAGGTAAATTTTGCCCATACTCTTACTACAGACCAGCAAATCAAACTACCGGATATTCGAGTTACAAACAAACTGGTGCATGGTATAATAAGAAAGATTTTTTTACGGATTTACCAGATGGTGGTGAATCACCTTATCAACTTGAATTTGAGTTTTAAAAATGCATACTATTGATAATGATGAATATGCGGTAACTGCATTATTCCCAACATACCTTTTTAGTTTTGATTTAATTAAGCTTGGGTATGTTAACGAAGAATATTTGGGTCAATTGAAAGATGCAATTCTTGAAATGAGAACAAAAGACCCAATTGGTCGTAGAGTTTCTAATGCATATACGGGATGGCAATCAGACGATGGTTGTGAAAGTCATTCTAGATTTATTCGATTATATAGAGCATTCAATCGAATAACACAATCACAACTGACACCTTTCTTTGGGTTTTCGCCTTCTCAAGTTCAAGTAACAGTTTCGAACGTTTGGGCTAATGTAAACGACAAAGGGGCATGGAACTACCCACATTTACATAATGGTTGTTGGTATTCGGGTGTATTTTACATAGATGCAGATGAAGATACTGGTGATTTGCATGTAATTGATACACATGCTAAAGTGGTATCAGATTTTCCATATGGAAGAAGACAAAATGCCAGTGTTAATATAAGACCAAAATCTGGTAGACTTTTGTTGTTTCCGAGTGGTTTGATGCATATGGTTGAGGCAAACCAAACAGATAAAGATAGAATCAGTATAGCATTCAATTTAAATCATACGTATCTCCAGCCACCTGTTATAGGTCAGCCAATTAATATGGGTGATGTGTATGACCCAAGAGGTGATGATATTAAATTTAATATTGATGAAAGAGGAAATCCTGTCTATCCACCAAACTTAGAGTATCCTGGGTAATATCTCAGATATCAATGCAACTACAACAGTTGCGGAAAGACCCCATATAATCTTATTAGACAATTCCACTTTAGCACTCATTTGAGTGCATTTCGTTTCAATTCTATCTATAGAACTAGATAATCTGTTCACACGTTCGTGTGATTCTGCTCTGCGGATTTCCAAATCTGAAATTTTTTCTTCTACTCTGGCTAGAGCAATCAAAGTATCACTTAGTTTATCAATCTTTTCTTCAATTTTTGATAGTCTTTCTTCGGTGGACACTTTTCTGGATTCCCCTAAGTATAAATACAATAAACCTATTTAGTTTTTGGGAAAATTTATAAATGGCCAGTCCTTCATCCAAATCAGAATTAATCTCATACGCAAAACGTAGACTTGGTGCACCAGTTATTGAAATTAATGTTGATGATGACCAAGTAGATGATAGAATAGATGAAGCAGTTCAATACTTTAATGAATATCACTACGATGGTTCAATAAGAACCTACCTGAAGGTTCAATTATCTCAGGTACAACAAGACACAATGGTTACCGACACAGACGAAGTTGTTGGTGCCAACACAATCAAAGAACAGAATAACTATATCGAAATGCCTGAGTATGTTCTATCTGTACTTAGAATTCTTCCCTTCAACGATAAGAATACTACTAATATGTTTGATTTGAGATATCAAATCAGATTAAACGATATACCAAGTTTAACAAGCACAGGTATTATGTATTATACTCAAGTAAATCAATACATTAGTATGCTTGACGAAATGCTTCAGGGTCGAACACCAATTAGATATAATATGCATCAGAATAGATTGTATCTGGATATGGATTTTGACCAAGTTGGTGCAGATGAGTACATTGTAATTGAATGCTATAGAAAATTAGACCCAACAACATATACTGATATCTATAATGACATGTGGTTGAAGAAGTATGCAACCGCATTAATCAAACATCAATGGGGAGAAAACCTGTCAAAATTCCAAGGTATGCAATTGCCTGGAGGAGTAACACTTGATGCTTCTACAATAAAACAAGAAGCACTCGATGAAATTCGAAGACTAGAAGAAGAATCTAGATTGAATTTTGAAATGCCAGTCGCTGATATGATAGGTTAATCATGGCCACCAACGTATTTTTTAATCACGCTGTACCACAAGAACAGAATCTTTATGAAGACCTTGTTGTTGAAAGTCTGCGTATGTATGGACATGATGTTTTATATCTACCTAGAACCATTGTAGAAGAAGACACTATTCTAAATGAAGATATATCATCTAGATTTGCTCAATCGTATACTATAGAAATGTATCTAGAGAATGTAGAAGGTACAGCTGACGCTGGTGACTTGATGTCTAAATTTGGTGTGTATGTACAAGAAGAAGCTACATTTATTGCATCTGCTAGGTCTTGGGACAGGTTCGTATCTTCAGATAGTAATTTGGTAACCTCTCTAAGACCAAATGAAGGAGACTTAATTTATTTTCCTATGTCTGGTGCACTTTTTGAAATAAACTATGTTCAAGATGATAATCCATTCTATCAGTTGGGAAAACTTTTTGTATTCAAGATGAGATGCACTCTCTTCGAATATTCTGGTGAAGATATGGACACCGGAACTGATGCTGATTTGGTTGAACTACAACAAGGTTACACAGAAATTTATCAATTATCTGGTACTAATGGTTCGTTCAAATACGGGGAAAATATTCTTTTGAATACTAATGTTGTAGCTGAGTGTGTGGGATATGTTTATAACAGTGTCACATTTTTATATGATATAGTGTTGCGTGCTGTCACTTCTACAATGAGTGTAGGGGACGTTTTGACTGGAGAAACTAGTGGTGCAACGGGTACAATATCAGTAGTATCTGATAAATTAGATATAGATGACGGCGTATCTCAAAATAAAGATTTTGAAACTAATGGTTCAAACTATCTAGATTTCAGTGAAACGAATCCATTTGGTGAGGTGTCATAATGTTTGGTAGTTATTTTTACAATGAAACCACAAAAAGAGCCGTATCAATTTTTGGTACTATGTTTAACAACATCACCATTAAAGAAGTTAAGACTAATGGTACAGTTACCAATGTGCAAAAAGTGCCCATCTCATATGGACCGAAAAAAAGATGGTTAGCGAGATTGCAACAAGACCCCAAAGCAAGAGATGTAAATGTTTCTGCAATTTCTTTACCGAGGATGTCATTTGAGATATCAGGTATAGAATATGATAACACAAGACAACAAAATAAGTTAATTAGAAATAACAAATCACTTACTGGTAGTACTACACAGAGAAACTATCAGTACATGCCTGCACCATACAATCTATCGTTCGACTTAAGTATTGTGTCGAACAATGTAACAGAATCATTACAAATAGTAGAACAAATATTACCATACTTTCAACCAGAATACACTGTTGCTATGAAAATGATTGATAGTATGGAAGATACCAGAGATGTTCCTATTGTACTGAATAATGTGAGATATGAAGATAACTATGAAGAATCATTCGATGCTAGGAGAATAGTACAATATACATTGAATTTCACTATGAAATTATACTTCTTTGGACCTGTTACTAGTGGTAAAGTCATAACAAAAGTTATCGAGAGGGATTATATCAATACAGATGTTTCTGGTGCGTTTACAACAACACAAATAGATGGCTCTGGATTAGTAAAAGAAGTCAAATCTTATGAACCTGTATTTACAGAATCTTTTGATGCTGCCAATAACACCAATCAAATCAGAACTGTTTCTACACCCTCGATTAACTTAGGACCGCAAGTTGGAGATAGAGTATTCAATACAAATTTAGAAACACCACCGACTATTAGCAGTATCATTATTGAAAATAATGCACAAACAAATTTTGTTGATGCCCGAGTTGGTTATATTCTGAGTGAAAATGTAACTATAGAACAAGGCACAGTCTTAGAGTTTGCTGGTTCTGTTTCAACAGAAGACACCTATATAATTAGTGAAAATGTTACATTTTACGATGATGGTACAGATAGTACGTATTCCGAAGATATAGTTAGTGACAACTCTTAATATGAATGACAATGTTGATGATAAATTAAATCAGATACTAGAAATTGGAACAGATATATCAACACGAACCAAAGAAGTTTCTAGGGTAGTATCAAATAAAAATAGAACAGAAAATATTGATACTGATTATCGATACGCAAGAGAAAATTTGTATAACTTGGTAGAACGCGGGCAAGATGCTATCGATGGCATTCTACAATTATCCAAAGACACTGAACACCCTAGAGCCTATGAAGTTGCAGGCCAACTTATAAAAACTGTAGCAGATACGGCAGAGAAGTTAATAGACCTACAACAAAAATTACAAAATTTAGAAGGTGAAACATCTTCAGTAACAACACAACACAACCACCTTTATGTTGGGTCAACTTCTGAATTACAGAAGTTTCTGAAGAAAAGTAAAAAATTAGATGATGAATGAAATCCCACTAAAAGAAGTTGACCAATACCAATTCTTAGAACATCGAAAAGAACAAGAACAGAAACACTGGAACAACAGAAACTCCAAGTCTGTTTTAGATAGTATCCTAACTATTGAAGTCAATACAACAGAACTATGCAATAGAACATGTGTCTTTTGTCCAAGACACAATCCAGAAGTTTTCCCTAATAGACACCTTCACATGACCCCAAGAGGGGCTAGAATTATTTGTGAAAACTTATCAGGACATGAATACACCTTCACTGGTAAAATTTCATTTTCCGGTTTCGGTGAAAACACTATGAATAAACAATTCCCTGAAATTGTTCATACATTCAAAAAGTGGTTACCGAATGCCACACTTGAGTGTAACACTAATGGGGATAGATTAAACCTAGATTATGCAAATCTTTTATTTAACTCTGGATTAGATTTACTTTATATCAACTTATACGATGGTCCAGAACAAATGGACCACTTTAATGAAATGTTAAATACTATACCAAACGAAAAGTATAAGTTTCGTATGCATTGGTCTCAGGCTAACCATGGGTTGATATTAAATAACAGAAGTGGTGTTATAGATTGGGTTGGTATCGAAGATACTGATGTTAAGTCTCTTCAGGGTAAATCATGCCACTATCCATTTTATAAAATGTTTGTTGATTGGAATGGTGACGTACTATTTTGTTCGAACGATTGGGGCAGAGAACATGTTGTTGGTAACCTAATGCAGGATTCCCTATTCGATGTTTGGATGTCTAAGCCCATGAAAGATATCAGAAAAAAATTAATAAAGGGTGATAGGTCCAGCTCACCATGTAATAAATGTAGTGTTAATGGAACTTTGTTTGGTAAACCTTCCTTTGATATAATTAAGGAGTACTACGATGGTACAACCGAAGAACGAAGGTTATCTCGGTAATAATCTAGTCAAACGTTCTGGTATTGAACACCAATACACCGAAGAAGAACTCACAGAATATGTGAAATGCTCAGAAGACCCTAGATATTTTATTGAAACATATTGTCAAGTCATTTCTCTGGATGAGGGTCTGGTACCATTTAAACTTCGTGGATATCAGGGAAAACTCATTGAACATTACAATAATAATCGTTTCAATGTAGTCTTAGCATCAAGACAATCGGGAAAATCAATCACTTCTTGTGGTTATCTCCTTTGGTTCTTACTTTTTCATCCAGAAGTCACTGTTGCGGTGCTTGCAAACAAAGGTGCAATTGCCCGTGAAATGGTTGCACGTATTGTTACCATGTTGGAATCTGTGCCATTCTTCTTACAGCCAGGTGTTAAGATTCTCAACAAAGGTAATATTGAATTTGCAAATGATTCTAAATTAGTTGCAGCCGCAACATCTTCATCATCAATTCGTGGTCTTTCTATCAACCTTCTATATCTAGATGAGTTTGCGTTCGTAGAAAATGCAGAAGAATTCTATACTTCAACATATCCCGTTGTTACTTCTGGTGCAAACTCAAAAGTTATCATCACATCAACTGCTAACGGTGTGGGTAACATGTTCCATAAGATTTATGAAAGTGCGGTTCATGGTAATTCCGAATATAAACACTTTCTTATTAATTGGTTTGATGTTCCCGGCCGTGATGATGAATGGAAAAAACAAACGATTGCAAATACCTCAGAAGCACAATTTGAACAAGAATACGGAAACTCATTTCTTGGTACGGGTAATACACTCATCAACTCAGACACTCTTTTGGGTCTCAGGGCCATCGAACCATCATGGCAAAGAGAAGGGTTCCAACTTTATGAAAGACCCTTAGAGGGACACACATACATTGCCACGGTGGATGTATCTAGAGGTCGAGGGATGGATTACTCAACCTTTACAATTTTTGATGTTTCATCCAATCCGTTCAAACAAGTTGCAACTTATAGAAATTCTCAGATATCACCTTTGCTATTTCCTGATGTTATAAATAAATACTGCAAGCAATATAACGATTCTCTTGTAATCATTGAAAATAATAACGAAGGGTCATTAGTAGCTGCACAATTACATTATGATATAGAATACCCAAATGTTTTTACACAGGGTCAATTGAAAGCCGAAGACATTGGTGTAACAATGTCGAAAAAAATTAAAAGAATTGGGTGTTCGACACTCAAAGAAATGATGGAGGAAAATAGATTAACAGTTGTTGATAGATATACCATCACAGAAATGATGACTTTTATCAGTAAAGGGACTTCATACGAAGCAGACAGAGGTTATCATGATGACTTAGTAATGAATTGTGTCTTATTCGGATGGTTCATAACCACAGAATATTTTAATCATCTGAGTGATACACAAGTAAAAGACCTTTTATATGCAGACCAACAAAGGATGATAGAAAATGATATGCTACCTGCTGGTGTTTTTGGTTCAATTAGTGAACCAGAAACTTTTGTAGATAGCACTGGTGATAGATGGTTTGCACAGGAAGGTAAAACTTGGTGACTTGAGAAACATTAATTTATAAATAAAAATATCAACTTCGACTATACTATTAACAGGAGAAAAGTATGGCATTTCAAGTATCACCAGGCGTTCAAGTCAGAGAAGTTGACTTAACGGCAGTAGTTCCAGCGGTTGCATCCACATCTGGGGGGTTTGCTGGGTATTTCGAGTGGGGCCCTGTTGAAGAGGTTTTCACGGTATCAGACCTTCAGGAATTAGTTGAGTATTTCGGTGAACCAGGAAACACTCAAGCAACAGGAGAAGATTTTTATGTTGCAGAATCGTTTCTGAAGTACGGTTCCTCTCTTAGGACTGTCAGAATTAAAACAACAGGTCTTTTGACAGCCAATGCGTCGGGGGATACAGCAACTTTAATCAAAAATGCAGACGACTGGGAACAAAACTTCAAAGATGGTAGTGCAGCTGCAACGCTTGGTGAATGGTCTGCAAAATACGGGGGCGCAAATGGAAACTCTATAGGTGTTCAAGTTTGTGGTTCTACAACTGCTTTTTTTCAACTAGATAAAACCCAAGCAAATGCAACTCTGGGTGATGTTGAAGTCGAGACAATAGCAGGTGTTGGAGGTACAGCAACAGTAACAACCGAAACTCCTCATTTGTTGGAAACTGGTGACACTGTAGACATCACAAATGCAACAAATACAGATTTTAACGATACAAGTGTATCCGTAACCGTTACCGGGCCGTCAGAATTCACTTATACATATACAGGCGCAGACAATACTGAAAATAACTCTGTTGCACAGGTTGTTAATATTGTTGACCAAACAGGGTTCGCCAGAAGTGCTAATGATATCAGATTGGCTTCTGGTGCTGATTTTACGCAAAACGCTATTATTCAGTTTAGTAATCATTCATCTAAGTACAGAATCACATCTATAGCTGGTGATTCCCTAGTAATTGAACTAATAGGAGCCCCTTCGGGAACAGGACTCTCACAATCAGTTCCATCAGGAACAGGAGTATCTCTCTATTGGCAGTTCTACGACCAGTTTAATAAAGCACCAGGAACATCTGCATCAGCAACACTAAATGGTGGTAGTGCAGATGAAATCCATGTTATTGTTTATGACAGAGATGGTTCATTAACTGGTACGAAAAACACAATTCTAGAAAAGTTTGAGGCAGTTTCATTAGCATCAGATGCTAAAGATTCTTCTGGTCAAACCAATTTCTACAAATCTGTTCTAGAAAGAGATTCAGAATGGGTTTGGTGGACTGGACATTCTACTCTATTGCAGGACAGTGCATCTATAGATAGAAGTCACACTTATTCTGCAACGATACCTTTCTTACGACCTGTATCAATTATAACATACAATTTTTCTGGTGGTTCTAACGGCCGATTGCCGACAGCTGGTGAAATATATGGTACATGGGATGATTATTTTAACAACGATTCTGTTGATATCTCATTTTTGATTGCAGGTTCAACCAGAACAGATGATGGTTCTGGAACAAACGAAGACACAACATCATCATGGACGGCCATCGTCAATGAAGGGATTCGTATTTGCGAAAACAGAAGGGATTGTTTACTAGTAGCAACACCAAGATACTCTGATGTGGTAGATGTGAATTCAGAATCTTCACAAACATTAAACGTTGTTGGTACGGTTAATGCTGCAACATCTTCATCTTATGCAGTATTTGACAGTACTTGGGTTTATCAATATGACCGTTACAATGACCGTTATATTTGGGTACCTGCTTGTGGTCATACTGCTGGGATTATGGCTCGCACAGACTTACAGAGAGACCCATGGTATTCACCCGCTGGATTGAGCAGAGGTCAATATCTTGGTACGGTTAAGATTGCATACAATCCAAAACAAGCATCACGTGATGATTTGTATCGTGCAAGAATCAACCCGGTTGTAACTTTCCCTGGTCAAGGAACTATTCTTTACGGGGATAAGACAGGATTGACTACACCTTCTGCATTTGACCGAATTAATGTACGTAGGTTGTTTATCGTTCTTGAGAAAGCAATTGCAACTGCTGCAAAAGCACAGTTGTTTGAATTCAACGATGCGTTCACACGTGCACAGTTTAGAGCTGCGGTCGAACCATTCTTACGAGACGTGAAGAATCGTCGCGGTTTAATTGACTTTGCAGTTCTTTGTGATGAAACTAACAATACAGATTCAGTAATAGATAGAAATGAATTTGTATGTTCTATCTTTGTCAAACCTGCACGTTCAATTAACTTCATCACACTTAACTTTGTTGCTGCAAGGACAGGTGTAGAGTTCGAAGAAATTTACAGTGCAGTATAAAGAAGGAGAGTAAAATCAAATGGCGACAATAGATGAATTTAAGGCACAATTAATTGGGGGTGGACCGAGAAGCAACAGGTTCAAGGTTTACCTCCCAAGAGCGGGTGCAAACATTGAATTCCTTTGTAAAGGTGCTCAGATTCCTGCAGCTACGATTCCTTCCTTTGATGTGAAATTCAGAGGATCGACATTAAAGCTTGCAGGTGATAGAACATATGAAGATTGGACAGTAACAGTAATTAATGATTTGGGTTTCACAACTCGAACTGCAATGGAAAACTGGCAAGAAGAAATTCAAGTCTATGATGGTGGTGATGCTTCATTGACCAACGACTATCTGTTATCACGTGCGTTCGTAGAACAGTTAGGTAAAGATGATGGTGTCTTGGCTCGATACGAATTCTTCAATATGTTCCCAACGACCATTGGTGCAATTGAATTGGATTTTGATACATCGGATCAGCTCGAAACATTCCAAATCACGTTTGCTTTCTCTCATTGGGAGCGAACCATCTAATATTTAAAAACCCAACTTAAAAGAGGTATAAATATTAGACTATGGACATACTTGGATTCGAAATAACTCGCAAGAAAAATGAATTGCGACAGGGAGAGGACTTGCAGGGCAAGTCCTTTGTTCCGCCTTCTTCAGAAGATGGTGTTGCAGTTCTAGAACAACAATCCGGATATGTCGCTGGAGGTGCCGTTGGTGCCTACATCGACATGGAAGGTGTCATCAAGTCTGAAGTAGACTTAATCCGCAAATATCGTGAAATTGCATTGATACCTGAATGTGATTCTGCAATCGAAGATATTGTAAACGAATGTATCACATCTGATATTGATGATACTATTGTTGATATCGACCTTTCCAAAACCAAACTTAGTGAAAGTATCAAAAATAAAGTTCATGAGGAATTTCAAACTATCCTCACTACTATGAAGTTTAATCAAAACTCACACGAACTTTTTAGAAAATGGTATATCGATGGTCGTATCTATTTCCATAAAGTCGTTGACCCACAACGACCAAAGAGGGGTATCATTGATATTCGTTTCATTGACCCGACGAAAATTAAAAAGATTCGTAACATAGAAAAAGAAAAGGACAAGAGAACTGGTTTGGATGTTATCAAATCAGTAGAAGAGTTCTACGCATTCAATGAAAAAGGTATCGAAAGTAACAGTAATACAGGTCAAGCAGTTAGGATTGCACCTGAAGCAATCTCTTATACGACTTCTGGATTGTTAGACCAATCACGCAATATCATTTTAGGTTACTTACACAAAGCAATTAAAACTGCAAACCAACTTTCTATGATGGAAGATGCACTTGTTATCTATAGAATTTCACGTGCACCTGAACGTCGAATCTTTTATATTGATGTTGGCAACCTACCTAAAGTTAAAGCAGAACAATACCTCAACGAGGTAATGACTCGTTATAAGAATAAGTTAGTCTACAATGCACAGACTGGTGAACTGAAAGATGACCGAAAGCATATGTCTATGCTCGAAGACTTTTGGTTACCACGTAGAGAAGGTGGTAGAGGAACTCAGATTGAGACTTTACCTGGTGGTCAAAACCTATCTGAGATTGAAGACATCGAATACTTTAAGAAAAAACTCTATCGTGCTTTGAATGTACCCATTAGTCGAATGGAATCAGAAAATGGTTTTAATATGGGTAAAGCTTCAGAAATCACACGTGATGAGTTAAAGTTTAATAAGTTTTCTAATAGGTTACAATCAAAGTTCGCAAGGTGTTTCACTGATATACTCAAAACACAATTAGTTTTGAAAGAGATTATGTCAGGTGATGAGTTTGATAAAATCAAAGATATTTTGGCATACAACTTCTCTACCGATAACCATTTCACTGAACTTAAAAATACAGAAGTCTTAAGAGAACGTATTGATACATTGAATTCAATGTCCGAATATGTTGGTCAATATTATTCTCATGAGTATGTCAGAAAATATATCTTAATGCAAACTGAAGAAGATATTAAGATGATTGACAAACAAATTAAAGATGAAAAAGGTGAAGACCCTGAAACATATAATGATATGCCAGATAATCAACCTCCAACTCCAGAGCCGGAACCCACTCCTGCACCTGAACCACCAAAAGATGATTCTGGTGATGAGACTTCAGAAGAACTTGCTCGGTCTATGTCAAAATATTTTGAGTCTTTGACAGAAGAAATGGAGTATAAGCGTGAAGACTACTAATATCATTTCAGAAGCAAAACTTTTAGCTTCAACGGTTGCAATCTCTAAACACGAAGTACAGAAACTCGAAGAAAAAGTTTTTGAACTTCTTGGTGAGTTTAAAACTATCGAAGGACCCCAGGGAGAACAAGGGGTTCAAGGTATACCAGGAGCACAAGGTGAGAAAGGAGAAAAAGGTGATACAGGACCCCAAGGACCCAAAGGAGACACTGGAGAAACTGGCATCCAAGGTGAAAAAGGTGTTCCAGGCTCTGATGGAGCCAAAGGAGACATGGGCCCACAAGGCGAACAGGGGGTTAGAGGCTATCAAGGAGAACGCGGAGAAACAGGTCCCATTGGTCACACTGGACCACAAGGCGTTGCCGGGGAACGAGGACCTCAAGGTATACAGGGCCCTGTTGGAGAGACTGGTTCACAAGGTGAAGTTGGTCCTCAAGGTGAGAAAGGAGAACGAGGCCAACGTGGACAACGTGGTCTTAAGGGAGAACGTGGCGAACGCGGTGAACAAGGTGAACAGGGATTACAGGGGCCTATTGGTCCAACTGGTGAAAAGGGAGAGAAAGGAGACCCAGGAGAAGACGCAGACATCACTCCGGTCAAAGAAGAAATAGAAAATTTTATTGAAACCGCGAGAAAATCCTTAGATGATTTACGAGTTAATCTCAACGAGGCCGCAGAAGAAAAAGAAACAAATTTCGAAAAATTTAAAAAACAATTTCAAAAAAATCTTGAAACTGACTTAAATAAATTTAAGCAGAATGTTTTATCTCAAATGAGTAATATGGCTGGAGGTGGTTCTGTAAACATTCTTCAGATGGATGATGTGACGTTTCAGAAGAGACACGAGGTAGAAGGTGATGCGATTCTCATCTTCGATGCAACAACACAAAAATTTCAGTCAGAGTCGTTTAACGATATTATAGAGAGGTTACAAGTAGGAATGGAAGTTCAATACGACAGATTAGTTGATACCGATGGAGATTATGTCTACGTTGGGGAAGCACTGCCGGGGACTGCCAGAGATGCTTCAACGTGGAGAATTAAAAGGGTATACGAAGTAGGGGATGATATAGAAATCATCTGGGCAGACAACACAGCTGATTTCGTGAAGGTTTGGGACGATAGAGCAACCTACGAGTACGTCTAAAGTATAAATAGATTTATAAAAATTATATGATGTGTTCGTGATATCTGCAACTTTTTAAGCTATAGGAAATAAAACAAATGGCAACAATTACTTCAGGTGGTAGTTTATCACGTACAGAGGTACAGATTGATGCTGATATTAGGGAAGTAACCCTTACTGTTGCCGGTGGTCTCAGTAATGATGGTGTAACCCTACAGGCACTCTACTCATACCTCAAAAAAGTTTGGCGAGTCCAAAACTTCACTATCGGTGCAACTTCAGGAACGACTGGTTCACCAACGCAACTGGTTCTAGATTCTGCAGCTGGTAGTGGTTCAGAAGAAATTTTACAAGGTATGGCAGTCACCACATCTGGTGGTACAGGTACTCTTGCAGCTGATGCGGAAGTTGTTTCAGTTTCAGGTACGACTGTAACACTAACTGCTAATGCTATTACTAACAACTTTGATGGTACGGAAACAATCACTTTCCAGAACCATCTCATCGAATATCCTTTCCCACTGGTTGCTATTACACCAGAACAGTTCGAATGGTCTTTTGACTGGACACCCGATAATACTTTAAGTACAACTCGTAACCTGATTCGTACTGCTGGATGGAGAGAGATTACAACGGCTGGTGTAGTACAGAAAGAATATGTAGGTGTTATCTCTCTGGGTAATATTGATGGTACACAAACAGGTGGTGGTGACACGGTTTACTATGCATTCCGTACATCGGGAAATACAGCATACGATACGAAGGCAGACTTTGACTTTGCTGGACCAGTTAACCAGGCAATTCAAACGTTTGAGAATGGTGGTGCTGATAACAGAAGCAAGGAACTCGCTTTATTTATTCGTGAAGAAGGTAAGACGTTCGATAAATCAGATACACCCGCGATTGGTATTGCGTCCGGTAATACGATTAATTATCAGGTATATCGTTTCCCACTTTCAGAAAGTACCGACTTGAACTATACAGTTACCGATGCAGTAATTGAAGCGGCAGATGGTGCTGACCAAAAGTATGGTGCTGGTACTGGTGGTAATGCTGGTCTTGGTCCTAAGATTAATTATCTGGCAACTGATGTTAGTTCAGCCACAATCTTCTCTGGTGCCACTGACCTTGTAACATCACGTAACTTTGGTGTAAGAATTGATGCGAGTGCAGGTTCAGGTGGTTCATTATCACTAGTAGAATTATATTCTTGGTCTAAGTATAAATTACGTCAAAATGTCAATATTGACGATGATACTGATGCTGTAGAAGACCAAATTGGTTCAACTTCAGATGAACTATTGCAGTTCGTTGGACCTCAGTTACAATCTAGACTTGTAACAAATGGTGATGGTGCAACAACTCCATCTGGTGTCTCTATCGAAAACTTCGCATCTGGTGATATTGGTAACATCGCATTAGCATATACTGGTGGTGGTGGTTCACTTGAAGAATTTCCAAAAGTTGCATCTGGAACAATTTCATTCAACGCAAACTTAGTTGGTGATGCTTCTCCATCATTTACTATGTACTATGAATACACACGTCAATATGATGTTGATGATATGCAACTTCAAAACGTTTCCCAATCAGCGGGTAATCCTGGCACTGCTGATTTGACATCAGCCACCAACGATCTACCAACGGTCACGGTTGGTGACTATATTGATATAAGTGGATTTTCTACAACTCCGGGCAACAATGGTATCTGGGAAGTAACGGGTGTTACTACTCAGACATCTAACATTCAGGTAACTCGATTGGATGACGTTGCCGTTGCCAATGAAGGCCCACAAAGTGGTGGAACCGAAAACTTCCGTTTCAATCCAGTAGACTCACCCGATGCATTGATTGTTGTTGACACAAGTAACAGCCCAATTCGTGGTCAAGGTACTGACATTACTGGTACAACTGGTAATGGCCGTGGTGCAACAGGTGAATACGATTTTGACTATGCATTCACGAATGATACATCTCCCGATTCAGCCAACACTGGAGAAAACAGGGCATCATTGAGTAATGTAAATATTGTAATTCGTGCAGTAGGTACAGATAAAGCACAGTGGGTATCAACGCCCGGAACGATTATTGATAGTAATGCAAACAACATCTCTGTTGTTGCTCCTCTGGAAAGAAACTACTCAGCATAATGCATAAATAGTTTTATGCTTTCAAAAAGGGGGCTCTGCCCCCTTTTTTATATCGATACAGGAATTTTATTATGAGAATCAATATATCAAATGCGGCATCAATACTTACCATGTCAGAAGATGAACTTCTCATGGAGTCACAAAAACTCGATGAATTGAATGCAATTTATGTACCTCCGACCGATATGGTTTACAACGAAGATGGTACAGTTCGATTTATTGACGAAGGTGATTCAGAGTCATCTTGGGAATTTGAAATGGATGAAGTTCTAGCATATAAGAAAGTCTTAGACGAAAAAAGACTAATCGAACGAAATCGTAAAATCAAAGAGGCCGTACAACAAGCTAATCAAGAAATTATCGGAGAATAGAAATGAAAGTCATGTTTCATTTTGACAACTACCACAAAGATGTTTGGTCTGGTAGAGAAATTGATTATGATATATGGTTTGTTTTTAAATCGATATGGAACTTATCTGAACTTGCAGTCGTAAACGTATCTGATACGACTCTCTCTACTGCGGGTAGAGAAAACATCACTATCTACAACACACTGACAGATTTTGTGACTGCAACATCTGGCCCATACATCACTTTAGAACACCCCAAACATAACCCATCTCAGATGTTGAATGAGCATACGTTTGATGATACTGCATGGTATTGTATCGGGCCAACTGAGGGGTGGTTGGGTAATTACATCTCTGGAACAACCACTCTAGGAATAGAACAATTAGGGAATGCAGAAATGCACGCACCATTTGTAAGTGCAGTGTTGTCATACAAGAGATATATGGCAGGGTAATATGGCAGTATTGATTTACAACGAAGTCACTCTCGACGCAAACTCTGATGCCGATGCAACGGGTGGTTGGAATGCTGGTAACCAAGATACAGACTCACAGATTGAAGGGACTGCATGTGTTGGTGCTAAGACGGGTAGTGGTATCACACGATACTTTTTTACCAATGGCACAACACTAAACTTTGGTACTGGAGGTGGTGCAGAAGGTCGAGCATGTTACGTTTGGTATAACTTTTTGACTGCTGGTTTCTTGGACGGAACGAGTGGTGTCCGTGGATTTGTATCAAGCAATGGTACAGTAGATTTCGAAGAATTTACTGCACGACAGATTACCAATTCTACCTATAACGGAGGATGGTCAAATGTTGCAATCTATCCCGGCTCAGCAACTGCATCGGGTGACTTTAGTGGTGGTACATATGCCAACACATCTGTAGAGAATTTTGGTATTACCTATAACTCCACATCAAACATCATGGGTAACTTCAACAATGGTCTGGTAGACCATATTACGATTGCAGAAGGATTACAAACAACAGGTACAGGACAGACCTTTGCTGATTTTGAGACCGCAGAAACGACTAACGTATACGGAATCTTTCTGACCCAGAACGGTATTTTTTTCCCACAAGGTAAACTTGTATTTGGTGACGGGACAACTACAACTACCTTCACCTCATCTGGTGAAACCTTGGTATTCACAGACCAACCTGCTGGTGATGTTACAGGATTCTATGAGGTAGCATTCGAGTCTGCATCAACCTCAACATTTGGGAACCTGTCTTCTGGTGTTACATCTGGTGGAACATCTTTCGGTTGTGCAAGTACTGCACAGACTTTTGTTTGGAATGTGAACGGCACAGCAACCCTAAACTTCTATGCGTCTACTTTGGATTGTGCGAATGCAATCAGTCTAAATTCAACTAGTACATTTCAAGGTTCTACTATTTCTCGTTCAGGTCAGATAGACTTAAATGGTGCAACATTAACAGATTGTATTATCACATCATCCACTACCGGAGCAACTAGTGGTGCACTGAAGATTGATAATACCACAGAGATTGCAAATGTAACTAATTGCACATTTACAAACAACACAAATGCAATAGAAATTACAACAGCAGGAACCTACGATTTAGATGCACTGACCTTCAGTGGTAATACTGCTGACATTTATTTCTCACCGACTTCAGGTAATCTAACACTCAATATCCTCAATGGTACAACTACACTTAGTGATGTTATCGGTACGGATGTCATTTTCAATGCTGCAAACACTGGTGGAACATTGACAGTAAACAACAACGTTAGTGTCACTATTTCAGGTATTTTAGGAAACTCAGAAGTTTCCGTATTAGAAAACCCATCACCCTATACACAAAATGGTGCAACACCAGTTAGTCTGTTCAATGAAGATGTTGTTGCTGCTGTAACAGGAACAGATATTGAATTGGATACAGGGGGTGGTGCAAACATAACACAAATTCTAAGTACCACTACAGACTTTACAGATATTACTGGACTGGCTGTAACAACTCCACGTCAAGTTATTCGAGTCACACAAAGGAGTGATATAAGTAGATTCGATGAGTTTGAAGTCACATCAATATCAGCAAATGCTCTAGGTGTTACTGCTGTTGGTGGTGGTAACTTTGTTGCGTCCACTGCACAATTACAAGATTTGGTTGACTCGCCGGGAGAAACGACAACAGTTGAAAAAACTAAGTCATCATATTCGTTTAGTATTCCATTGAACGATACGATTGATATATTGGTATACAGGGTTGGTAGTCTACCGTTCTATATTTTAGGTCAGACAATAACCAACGATAATGCATCGTTTCCGATCACACAGGCACTCGATAGAAACTATGACGGTTCTTTCGAAGTATAAATAGAGATATTAACTAAAAGATTTCAGGATACTTAAATGGCAGGCGAAAAACGATATACGAGAATACCACCGGAGAGTACGGGAGACCGTGTGTATATGATACATTCTGCGGAAATATCATTTACCGCAGGTGGTACTTTCACTGGTCATACTTGGAAGATTGGATCAATGTATACCGTTGCCGATTTCGGTATGATTCACATTCACGGTGTATATGACAAAGGCGATGGAACTGGTATTTTAGCAGTACACTACAACAAAACAGCAAAGTTTGAAAATACAGTTCCTGCTGTCGGTAAAATAATAACAGCACCGGACGGTGTAACCAACGTAGGTACAGTCGTTGAAGCATACGATGTTTATATTCCAGCACAAAACATTATGGGTTATGACAATCCAGATTATGGTCTCGATGTCGATGCATACGGCTCCGCACAAATTACCTTTGATGAAGGGGCACCTCAGTTAGATGCGTTTGGTAAACTTAGAACGTCAGGAGCAACCCACTTAGGCGAATATGTTTATTCATCACCCGACGAACTATACGAAAACTATTCTCTCACTTATCTAAACAGAGGAGCAAGATCCATTCGGACGGCTGCCATTGAACACGATAATGTAGGCAAATACATTGAAGTAAAAGTTAAAACCGAACAAGACTTTGCTGCGGCAACATCTAATACATATCATCACTATATTCCGGGCTCTTCGCATTTGTTTATGGGGACGATGTTAATTGATTCTCTGGCGGCAGGTCCTTTGAGCAACACAAATCACGGTAACAGTGGTTGCGAAAGATCATTTGGAATCTTTGATGCTCAAAACGGTTTCATGTTTACAGTTGGTCCTACGGGCGTATTGTATCTTGTTCGTAGGTCTTCAATTTCTGGATCAAAGAAAGATTATATTCTTGCTTCATCAAATACTGCTGACGGATTTCCTAACTTCAATGGTGATTTAGTAAACGGTAGTCTTGGGTCGTCAAATAAAAGTCAGTTGGATTTAGATCTAACAAAAGACAATATTTACTGGATTGATGTGCAATGGCATGGTGCGGGTCGTATTCGATTTGGCACCTTTTATCAGGGTCGAAGAGTAGTTATTCACGAATACTATCACGGTAACGCATATACAGAACCAATGAGTCAGACTGCATCACTTCCTGTGTGTCATTTTAATAACTATTTAAGTGATTCAGAAATGCAAAATCATGCTGTATACGGTGACGGAAGTGGTACTGGAGGTGATTATGGCAATTTACCTGCTGGGTTAGTTCGACTCGGACTTACAGAGACAAGACCTTCTGATTCTAATTTTGTTTATTTAAGATCTTATAGTGGATCGGTGTGGACTGAAGTCGATATCAATTTGCAAAGTTTGGGTAGACCAAAGGTTTACACCACTGGTCACTTGCCCGTAGACGGAGTTGGATTTAGACCTTTGTTCACTTTATCACCATCAGAATTATTAGGCGATGGCACATCTGTTGATCATAGTATTTTTATTCCTACTAAGATCACCGCATACGCTTATGATAACGATGCTTCAGTTGATACAGGAAGCGGAGCAAGTCGTAACGCAATTGTTCATTTTAGAGTAGGCGTTAACAGTGTTCACTCTGGGCACGAATTCACAAAAATCCCCGGCACAAACTTCGAAGTTTCTACTGCTGGCACTTGTTTTGAGGACACCAATAAACCCGGCAATACAAAAAAAATCGAATTCGAAGATATGTTTAATGGTCAATTCACAGATATTTTAACTGATCGTTACATCAATTTGCAATATGGTTCATATAAAAATTCTCCAGATGATGGTGGTATTGCTGAACATGTTGTTACTGATATTCAAAACAATATTGCAACAGCAGGAGTGGGTGCGGCAGTTGACGCAGTTGGTAACAGCACTACACTATTACTAGACGATCAAGATATTACTTTAACAACTGATGGTGAATTAGCGTCATATGGAACCGAACTTAATGTAACCAATGCTGCTGGTGTTGTTGTAGGCGGTGGCATCATTGCAGTTGATGGGGATGGCACTCCATACACTGCCGATGGCACTACCGTATTAGCAGTCGTTGGAAACGTAATTACACTGAGTAAAAACATTCAGAATACTGCACTACCGACTGCCACTAGTGTAACACACACTAAACTAATTGAAGGTGCGGCAATCACAGGACCAAATATTGATGCTGACACTGTTATTAAAAAGGTAGTGAGTGGCACAGAAGTAACATTGTCTCAGGCAACCACAGGCACTTTTGCTGGAACAGAAACATTCACAATGACCAGACCAGCAGTTGTTACTATTGATCCTGCTGATGCTGGTAATAGACCTCAGATATCAGACCGATGGGTTTTACGTGAACCAGAAACTGCTACGTTCCCATTGAATATAAATGTAGCAGACGGTGCATTACATTTACATGGTGTATCTGGTACAGGGACTAATCCATTCCCAAGAACGTGTTTTATCAAGATCGTTAGTTTGACTAAGGCATATCTCTATGCTGATAGAAATTTGACTCAACCAATAGACACTACTGCTTTCACATATGGTAGTGGCGGGGTTATTCATGGGTTCGTAGGATCACGTCTTACATTTACTTTCTTTGGACACGAGCAAATCAAGACCTTCTCAGATCCACGAGTGATGTTTAGTATTGCTTGGAAAGAGATCGTTCAGTAAAATGCCTTCTATCCATTTCAACTACGGTTCTTGGTGGAATTGGCTTCCTGCTGATGAGGGCGGATTTCCAAATCAAAAGGTTGCATTCGATGGACCAACAAGAACAATATTTGTTAATGAAGGAGTGACAACGTTAGACGTAAAGGTGGATTTGTATTCCGCTTGGAAAGAATGGAATGTTGCTGCACAAGAGACACCCGAACCTAGAGTTTGGGCTAAAGCATTTACTGCTGTGGGTGGTGACCCGATTACCGATACACAAGATTTGGGCACAACGTACTTCTTAGAAAATGGTTGGAGAATACAACCATTTGCATCTAAGTCTAGTTATACACTGACTATTGAAGGCAACCTATATACTAGAGAAGCTGGTGAAACCCCATTCTACTTTGCTGAGGGGGTTTCCGTTTCTCTTGTGCGTTCTAATATTGTAGACTTGATTACCATAGAGGCTGCTTCAGTTGCAATCACTGAATCAGACATTGCAGCTATTGCAGATCAAGTCTGGGATGAACCCCTTTCTGCACATACTTCTTCTGGTTCAACTGGTAGGAAGCTTTCCGATAATCTTAAGAAAACACAATATATAGCGAGGATATAAACAAAAATGAGTAGTGCGTATTACAATATGGGTGAAAACGTATCCTACAGAATTGCAGGCAATGATGATGTGGATTTATTGTATGGTATGACTGGTCGGTTTACAAGAGACACTAATGATGATAGTGAGATTGAATCACAGTGTGCAAAAAGTCAGAGATTCATTGATAGATATATTGATGGTGATGGAACATGCCCACCTTCGGAATTTGAGGTTTATCCTGGATATAATTCATATGAACCTGTAATAATTTATAATATCAATGGTACCGATGCCCTATTTCAATCTTACGAACTAACATATGTTGACCAACATAGGGTTAATTTAGGAAACCAACTTGCAAATTATGATGTAGCTGTGAGGCCCCCTATTGCTTTTGCCGATTGGAGACTAAAGATTCACGAAGATTCATATGTTGACAGATGGGAGTGTAGGGGCCTTGCACGAGCCATACACCCAGATTGGAGAGGTGAGGCAATCGAAACTTTATTTGCTGGTTTATTGTTCCCATGGCGTAGAAGTTTTTGTGGAATAGATTTTAATATCGGTAGATTTTGGTACAGATATAATTTTGCATCTCTTCCTGGTTTTCCTCAGAGAAATATACGAGATGATGCATCAGCTGCCGATACGGTTTCATATATGCAGTCTCATAGAGATAGATTGGTATCCGCAGGATTTGTCACAATAAATCGTGAAAACTTGTATGGTGGGGAAGATACACTTTGCCCACCTGATGGAGTTGGAACAGCTCTTTCACGTAAATGTTATGCCAACAATACCATGACATTTTGTTTTGATTTTATAACTTCACCCGAATCTTGGGCCCAAGATGTTAGAACTAATATTGATATGTTTACCGAAGACAAATGGGGTGCGGCATCATTTGATTGCCAGATGTTCGAAACATATTTCAATACCCCAGACTTGAGTCTTCTTTCATATGATACCTCTGATAGTAAATTTTACATAAATCAACCTGGTTATGACTTGATTGATTATATGAATCGACTCTGGGCACCGTGGAAAGATTCGTCATCAAAAACGTCTATTATCAATGGTAGATATAAAAATATATAAATAATCTCTAAACCAAAGGAAAAATATTATGAGTAGTGAAATCGCACAAGAAATCGTCAAAAGAATCACAGACGGTAAAATGGACGCAGCACGAGAGTCCATCAATGCAGGTTTGACTAAATCAGCGGCTGATGCTGTTGACATGAAAAGAATTGAGATGTCTTTGGATTGGACTAATAAAAAATAAATGAAAACTTTTTCACAAATTTCCAAGGAACTCATCGAATCCAAATTTAAATTACCTAAAGGTCACGAATTTGTAAAACGTGAGACATCAAAAATTGGTGGTGAGAAGGTCATCATTTCTTTTACCAGTTCTATGAATGGAAAGAAGTTTCATGTATATTTGAATGATTCTAAATTGGGTGACTTCAAGTCTCTAAAACAAGCAGAGAAAGAAGTCAAGGATACAAAAGGTGTTCTTGGTCAAATGGAATCAGAAGGCATAAACATTAAGGAAGTTATCGATGAAATTAATATCAGAGTTTAACGATAGTTCATTGACTAGCCTAGTTGAGGCGATTGATGAATCAGGCAAGAAAGACTACTTTATTGAAGGTGTCTTTATGCAGTCGAATATCAAAAATCGTAACGGCCGCATTTATCCAAAAGAAGTCATGGCAGAAGAGGTTGCAAGGTATAACAAAGAGTTTGTTGCACCCGGCCGAGCTTTTGGAGAACTTGGTCACCCAGATGGACCAACAATTAACTTAGACCGTGTATCACATATCATCACATCTTTAGAAGAAGATGGTGATAATTTTGTTGGACGTGCTAAGATTTTAAGTACACCTAATGGTAATATTGTCAGAGCGTTAATTGATGATGGTGCCAAGTTAGGAGTTTCTTCAAGAGGACTCGGTTCAATTGAAGAGAAAGGTGGAGCACAGTACGTTAAGGATGATTTCAAACTTGCTACTGCTGCTGACATCGTTGCAGATCCCTCTGCCCCTGAAGCATTCGTTGAAGGGATTTATGAAGGGGTAGAATGGTTCTACGAAAATGGTGCACTCAAAGCTGTTGAACTTGAGCAGATGAGAGCACAACTTCGTGAATCAAAAAGGGTCGAATTGGAAGAGACTAAGTTAACTCTTTGGAAACAATTCGTTGAAAATCTTTAAGATATAAATAAAAGACAGACAAATACTCGTAGCAGGAGATTTAAAATGGCAGAGTTAGATAACAAAGCTAATGAGCAAGAAGCTGTTTCTGAGAGCACTGAAATTTCTAAGTTGGAACTCATTAAACTTGTTGTAAGTGAAATGAAGTCTATGGATAAAGATGCACTCCGTTCAGTTTTTTCTTCCATCAATGAAGAAGAAGTAGATACATCTTTAACAAAGGCTGAACTTGCTCGTTCAATCGTAGAGTCCATGAAAGACATGGACCGAGACCAAGTTTCAGAAATCCACGAAAAAGTCAAGCACTCAGACGAGGACGATGAAGAAGAAATGGAAGAGTCACAAGACATGGACCATGACAAAGATGGTGATGGTGTTGATGACAAAGATTCCGGTAAGGGTCCTAAAGGTAAGGCAGCCGAACCTAAAGCAAAATCTGAATCCAAAGAAGAAGATGATGAGGATGAAGATGAGATGGAAGAAGGTTACGGCAAGAAGAAAATGAAAGAAATGGACGATGAAGACGATTCCGAAGATGATGAGGAAGAAGTCGAAGAGTCTGTTGAAGACGATGCCGAAGATGCAATGAGTGCAAACGATTCTGAGAAGAAGAAGGCCGAACCCAAGAAAGCTGCTGAACCTAAGGCGATGCAGAAGATGGAAGAAGTTGATATCGATGAAGATATCCGAGCCATTGCAGAATCTCTTGAACTTTCAGAAGAAAACACAGAAAAAGCCCACACTATTTTCAAGGCTGCTGTAACTTCTAAAGTTAATCACATTAAAGAAGAGTTGGAAACCCAATTCGAAGAAAAATTAGAAACCTCTGTTAAGGAAATTCACGAAGAGCTTGCAGAAGCAGTTGATAAGTACTTGACCTATTGTGCAGAAGAGTGGACGAAAGAAAACGAACTTGCAATTGAACGAGGTTTGCGTTCTGAGATGACAGAAAACTTCATCACTGGTTTGAAGACATTGTTCACTGAACATTATGTTGACATTCCAGATGAGAAGTATAATGTTATGGATGAACTCTCAAACCGTCTGGACGAGATGGAAGCTAAACTTGACGTTGAAGTGTCTAAAAACATGGATTTGTCGGAAGAAGTGACCGACCTCAAAAGGGCAAATGTTGTGCGAGATGCATGTTCTGATCTCACTGAGTCACAACGAGAAAAGTTGGTTTCACTTGCTGAAGGTGTAGACTTCAAAAACGAAGAAGACTATGCTGAAAAAATTACTGAAATTAAGGAAGCTTATTTCACAGTATCGAGTGAATCCATCGCAGAAGAAACAGTAGTTGAAGAAGGGACAGGGGAATTCGAAGAAGATAATTCTACGGTTGTCACTAACCCAGATATGCAACGTTACCTCTCTGCACTTTCAAATCTAAAACCATTTTAAGATAGGTTAAATAAGGAGACAAACTTAAATGTTTATGTCAGAAAACCTACAAGAAAAGTGGCAACCGATCCTTGAACACGCTGATCTTCCTGCGATCACCGATAATTACAAGCGTTCTGTTACTGCTGTAATTCTTGAGAACCAAGAAAATGCTCTTCGTGAAGAGCGTCAGATGTTGGCGGAAGCCCCTCTGAATGCGACTGGTGCACACATCAACAATTGGGACCCAATTCTGATTTCTTTGGTGCGTCGTGCTATGCCTAACCTTATTGCATATGATATGATTGGTGTACAACCAATGACTGGACCAACTGGTCTTATCTTTGCAATGAAAGCACGTTATAACGATTACCGAACAGCTGGTATTGCTAGCAAGACTGAAGCCCTGCATGATGAAGCAAATGTTGCTTATTCTACAGGTAGTGGTCCTATCTCTGGTCCTCTTGCTGCACAAGAAGATGACCCATTTGCTTCACCTGGGTACGAGAATGACACACCGACTGGTATGGCTACTGCTACCGCAGAAGCTCTTGGAGATAATCCTGGAACTAACGATTTCCGTGAAATGGCGTTCAGTATTGAGCGTTCCACGGTAACTGCTAAGTCACGTGCGTTGAAAGCTGAGTACTCACTCGAACTTTCACAAGACCTTAAGGCTATCCACGGTCTTGACGCAGAAGCTGAACTTGCTAACATTCTTTCTACGGAAATTCTTGCGGAAATTAACCGTGAAGTTATCCGTGAAATGAATATTCAAGCTAAGCAAGGTGCTCTTGGTACAGCTTCACCCGGTACTTTCAACCTAGACGTTGACGCTAACGGTCGATGGTCAGTTGAAAAATTCAAGGGTCTGTTATTCCAAATCGAACGTGAGTCAAACGCAATTGCTATTGACACTCGTCGCGGTAAGGGTAACTTTATCCTTTGTTCTTCTGATGTTGCTTCAGCATTATCAATGGCTGGTGTGTTGGATTACACTCCTGCTTTGAACACTGGTTTAAGTGTAGATGACACTGGTAACACCTTTGCTGGTGTTCTTAATGGTCGTCATCGTGTATACATCGACCCATATGCTGGTTCACAGTATTTGACGGTTGGTTATAAGGGTTCAAATCCTTATGATGCTGGTATGTTCTACTGCCCATACGTACCTCTCCAGATGGTACGTGCGGTTGGTGAAAATACTTTCCAACCTAAGATTGGTTTCAAGACCCGTTATGGTATGGCAGTCAACCCATTCGTTGCTCTGCAATCTGCTGGTCAAACAGCTGGTGACATCACTGCTGGTCAAAACCAATACTATCGTAAGGCTGCTGTTACAAACATCATGTAACATCACTCTTATTAGAGAGTACGAGAAAGGGTCCTTCGGGACCCTTTTTTGTTTGCATAAATAGATATATGGTAGACATAAACAAGTCCATTCTCAATCGAGGTAATTTTAGACTCTTAATTGATAAAATTCCTAATGTGGAATATTATGTAAAGTCTGTTAATTTACCTGGCATGACTTTCACAGAAGCTGTTCAACCGGCAGGAATTGGTGTTGATGTATATTTCCCAGGTGATAAAGTTGAATTTGAACAATTAGAAGTCACGTTCTTGGTTGATGAAGACCTAGAAAATTTTAAAGAAATATATGATTGGATGGATACAATCATTCCTTTCAGAAATCCGGACAAATATACTGGATACACGGACCCTCTCGGTCAATTTACTGATATAACTTTGGTTATAACAACAAACAAAAATATCCCAGTTAAATACATAAAGTTTAGAGATTGTATACCAACAAGTTTACAAGGTGTTGGATTTGAATCTGGTGGTGAAACAGATACAATCACATGTAATGCTCGATTTAGGTTTGCATATTACGAATTCGAATAATTGATTTTTTTATATTATGACACTTGATGAAATTAAGAATGAATGGTCGAAAGACTGTGAGATAGATGATATTGAGCTCGACCGTTCATCATTAGAAGTACCAAAACTCCACGCAAAATATACCGACATGTTAACAGATAAATTGTTAACTCTTCAATCGCTCAATCTTAAAATGTCAACTCTGCAAAAAAACAAGTGGCTTTGGTATACAGGAAAGATTGACCAGAATACACTTGAACATCTTGGGTGGGGTGATGACCCATTCGATGGATTGAAAATCTTGAAAGGTGATTACAAAACTTTTTTAGATGCAGATAACGATGTCCAACAAATGAAATCAAAAATCTTTTATATTGAAACGACCATAGATTATCTCAAAGGTTGTATCGAGAATATCAAATGGAGACACCAAACAATTAAAAACACAATTGAGTGGCGTAAGTTTATGGCAGGACAATAATATGAATGTTGTTATGAATAAAGGTAATGTCTGTTGTATAAAGGATTTTTTGACTTCAGACGAGGCGGATTATATTAACCAATTTTGTAGAGTTATACCACCATCAACTGGTTCTACTGGTAAACAGGAACTTTATGTAGACCCAGACGCACCAAATCTAGAAGAACGGGGGATGGGGCAAACAGACCCAAATATAAGAAGTTCTGAAATAAGATGGTTAGACTCAGGAACTTTACCTGAAGAAATGGTAACTAAAATTTATACACAAACTCAACAAGTTGTTTCTGAGGTTATGAAATCTACTTTAGAATTTTATATAACAGAACAATGGCAACATACAACTTACTATGGGTGTAAAGATTTTGGCGACCATTATACTTGGCATCAAGATGACCAGTTTATTTCACAATACCCATATGTTGATGGTAATGGTGCACCATTCATTCGAAAAATAAGTGCGTCTTTAATTTTGAATGACCCATCAGAATATGAAGGCGGTGATTTTCAATTTGTAGAATGGGAAAGGGTTTTTGATAGGATACCAGAAAACGGTAAGCTTGATGTAAACAACCAAATATGGACTATGCCGTATTCTTCCACAGCAAAAGGTTCAATTGTAATCTTTCCATCACTCACACACCACAGAATCAAACCCGTTAAATGGGGTACTAGAAATTCTTTAGTTATGTGGTTTGGTGGGGCACCGTATGTCTAAAGTTGTTGTTGGTAAATCCGACGATGTTTTTATGTTTGTTAGTGCGGATGATGGCATACGAAGAGATTTATTTGAATTCTTTTCGTTCACTGTACCTAATGCTAAATTTATGCCATCCTATAAAAATAAATTTTGGGATGGTAAGATACGTTTATTCAATCTAAAAACAAACAAACTTTATATTGGTTTGATACCATATCTAGAAAGATTTTGTGAGGAAAGAGAACTAATACTAGAAGGTGTACCACAAATTTTAGGTGACCCAATAGAATTATCAGATAAACAAGTAAAAGAATTTGTTTCTGAAGTTGGTTTACCTTTTGAACCAAGAGACTATCAGATAGATGCATTTACATCTGCATTACAATATGGTAGGAAACTTCTGTTGTCCCCAACTGCATCTGGTAAATCTCTTATTATTTACTTAATTACCCGATGGTATGGTGCTAAAACGGTTATTATTGTTCCAACTACTTCATTAGTCGAACAGATGACTAAAGATTTTGAAGACTACGGATATAAAGAACGTATATGTAAAATTTATAGTGGACAGGAAGTATTTGATGCACCTATTACAATTACTACATGGCAATCCTTTAGTAAAGCACCCAAAGATGTTTTACAAAGTTTTGATGTTGTGATTGGAGATGAAGCACATCTGTTTAAAGCAAATGTACTCAAAAGTATTATGGAAAAAATGATTGAAACCCCATATCGAATTGGTACAACTGGAACACTTGATGGAACAGAGGTACACAGATTGCAACTAGAAGGTTTGTTTGGTCCTGTTAAAAAAGTAATTTCTACATCAGAACTTATGGAACAAGGAACTGTTGCAAATCTGAAAATTAAATGTATCATTCTCAAACATTCAAAACAACAAAAGATGACATATCAAGAAGAGATGGACTATTTGGTTTCACACGAAAAGAGAAATGATTTCATTTGTAATCTTGTATATAATTTAAAAGGTAACACACTTGTATTATTTCAATACGTAGAAAAACATGGTGCGGTTCTACATGAAAAAATGTCTACAAGACTGGGTGATAAATTACATTATGTTTTTGGTGGTACAGATACGAAAGACAGAGAACTGGTTCGAAGTATTGTGGAGGAAGAAGATGACAATGTTATTCTTGCGTCTTATGGTACATTCTCTACAGGGGTCAATATAAAGAAAATTGATAATATTGTTTTTGCCTCTCCATCTAAATCTAAGATACGAAACTTGCAGTCGATTGGTAGAGGGTTGAGAAAGTCTGAGAATAAAATTAGTGTAAGGTTGTTTGATATATCAGATGATTTGGGTACCAACAACTATACATTAAACCATCTGAGAGAACGAATAAATATCTATAACGAAGAGGACTTCGAATACGAGATAACACAAATTAAATTATGAACGATGTGAGCCCTAAAAAATACGAAATCATAAAATTAGTTTCTGGTAATGAAATCGTTGGCATGACTATTGAATCTACTGAAACTGTGAAGATTATACTTCCAATGAGTTTCCAACTTGTACCAATCGACATAACCCAAACTAAATTGGGATTTTTCCCATACATTCCACTATCTTCTGATATTGCAATAGATATCTATAAATCTGATATTCTACACAGGAGTACACTCAACTCAAGTTTCGTTTCAATTTATGACAAAGCTGCAACTAATTGGGAAGAGTTGCTCACTAATGACTTAGTTCCTATTGTTGGTAAGGAATATGATTTACCTACGACTGAACTCCATTGATATAAGCTATTCCCTGTGGGACAAAATTAGTTTATATTCTAATCTTAAATCTGTCAAGTAACTTTTAAAAAAAGTTTTTTTATCTTGCAATTTCCAATATTTTGGGTATAATAAATGTATGTCAAGCAAACCTAAACCAGAACATTACGTAAACAACAAAGAATTCACTGAGGCTGTATCTGAATATGCAGATGCATATAAAGAGGCCGCTGCCAAAGGTAGTAAAAAACCGATGATGTCTAATTACATCGGTGAGTGTATTTACAAAATTGCAACAAGGTTATCAACGAGACCTAATTTTGTCAACTATACTTACAGAGATGAGATGATATCTGATGCAATCGAAAATTGTATCCAGTATATTGGTAACTTCGACAGTGAAAAATCTAAGAATGCATTTGCCTATATCACTCAGATTTGCTACTATGCATTTCTTCGACGTATTCAACGTGAGAAAAAACAATCGTTCATTAAACAAAAAATGATTGAAGAGAGTAGTGGTCTCCTTAGTTCGTTTGACACAATCGATGGTGAGTATGACCCCAAGTATGTGAATACTAGTGTGGAGTGGATGCAAGAAAATATGAATCCAGTAAACTACGAACCGAAAAAACCGAAAAGAAAAAAGAAAGAAAGTTTATTGGACGATTACTTAGACAATTATGAAGATAGCGATACTTAACGACACGCACTGTGGTGTTCGAAATGACATGATAGAAATGGCCAATTATCAGGCACGTTTCTACAATGATATTTTCTTCCCGTACTTAGATGAACATGATATCAAACACATCATTCATCTAGGTGATTACTTTGATAGACGTAAGTACATCAATTTCAATTCCCTGTTTGCCAACAAAAATCACTTTATTAAACCTATGTTGGAACTTGGTATCAGTATGGACTTGGTGATTGGTAACCATGACACGTATTACAAGTCTACAAATGAGGTGAATTCACCGGAACTTTTATTGTTCGAACATAATACTATTAATATAATATCTGAAGCAGTTGTTAAAGAATATGATGGATTTCCCATAGCTTTGGTTCCCTGGATAAATAACGAAAATTATGCAGATACTATAGATTTCTTATCGTCAGCTGCATCATCTATCTGTATGGGACACTTCGAAATTGAAGGTGCATTGATGATGCCTGGGTTTAACTGTCCTTCAGGTCTCTCTAGAGAGTTTCTGAGACGTTTTGAGACAGTTTTGAGTGGACACTTTCATACCAAGTCACAAATAGGAAACGTCCGTTACCTTGGTTCTCAGATGCAATTTACGTGGTCTGACTATGGAGACGAGAAGTATTTTCACATTTTCGATACAGAAACCCTAGAAATTCTACCAGTTCACAATCCGTTGACCATGTTTGAGAAAGTATTCTATGATGATACAGATAAAACTTTCGAAGAAATTCAACAGATGGATGTCAGTTCATGTGATAATAAATTTGTTAAATTGATTGTTGTGAACAAAGAGAATCCATATCTTTTTGATATGATGTTAGATAAACTATCTAAGGTCAACCCACTACACTTACAAGTTGTAGATGACCATAAACACATGGACACAATGGATGATAGTGAGTTTGAAAATGTAGAAGATACATTGACAATTCTTACCAAGTACATCGAGGGACTTGATATACAAGGTGAAAAAAAACCACTTGAAGATTTGATGCGTTCGTTATATACTGAAGCATTGGATGAACACAGCTACGTATGATTAAATTTCACACTATTCGGTACAAAAACCTTTTATCGACTGGTGACAAGTTTACAGAGATTTATCTAGATAGACACCAGAACACTCTCATTTTGGGTGAGAATGGTGCAGGTAAATCTACGATACTTGACGCCTTATGTTTTTCACTTTATGGTAAAGGGTTTCGTAATCTCAAAAAAGAACTACTAATTAACTCAATCAACGGCAAAGGAATGGTCGTAGAGATTGAGTTTTCCATCGGACTAAAATCATACAAAGTTATTCGGGGCATGAAACCCAATAAGTTTGAGATATACGTTGATGGAGAATTAGTTGCACAAGACGCATCAGTGCGCGATTATCAAGAATATCTTGAAAAAAATATTCTAAAAACTAGCTATAGGTCGTTCACTCAAGTTGCCATTCTAGGTTCTGCAAACTTTGTTCCCTTCATGCAATTGAAAGCCAAAGACCGACGAGAGTTAGTAGAAGACTTACTAGACATTTCTATCTTTAGTACCATGCAAAACATTTTGAGACATCGTGTAACTAATCATATTAATGATGTTAATGAGAATCGTCATGGTATAGAGCTTCTTGAGGAACGAATACATGGTCTACACAATCAACTTAAAGCACTACAGCAGAATCGAGATGAGAAAGTAAAACGTTATAAAAAGACTGTAGATGATACCGACAAATACATCAACGACTTAGAAGAAAAAATGTTGTTCCAGGCTGGTGAACTCACCAAAACTGAAGAGTCGCTTAGTGGCAGGGGTAAGATACTAGAGACATTTGATAAAGCTAAACATTCAATGTCAAATCTTGAGTCTGAACGCGCACGTTCAAAGAGAGATAAACAATTTTTTGTGGATAATGATCATTGTTCTGTATGCAGTCAAGAAATATCAGATGATGTGAAGACAAAACAGATAGATTTATGTGAACATAAGGTTGAGTCTGTATCGAAAAAAATTCATGTGTTGAACACTGAACTCAGTAAACTGGAACAGACTCTGCGAGAAATGTCTAATCGTGAACAACTTCTATCGGAACAGAAGAGACGATTGGATGAATTGATGAATGAAGTTAAAACAAATAAAAAGTATAAAACTAAGATGCTGTCAGAAATAACTGAATTAGAAAAAGACCTAAGACAGAATGACGATGTTCAAGGAAGAATTGATGACGCTGAAGATATTTTAGACCGATTACACAAAAAGAAAGAGTCATTATCCACACACGGACACTATCTCGACATTGCAAAACTCTTATTGAAAGACCAAGGTGTTAAAGAGAAGATAGTTAAGCAGTATGTGCCTGTTATGAATAAACTGATTAACAAGTATCTTGCACAACTAGAATTCTACGTTGGTTTCGAACTCAATGAATTGTTTGAGGAGACAATTAAATCTCGTTTCAGAGACGTGTTTAAGTATGACAATTTCTCACAAGGTGAGAAGATGAGAATTGATTTGTCTTTGTTGTTCACTTGGAGAAGTATTGCTAGAATGAAGAATAGTATGAGTACCAATCTTCTTATCCTCGATGAGGTGTTCGATTCGTCTCTTGATGTATCTGGTACTGAAGACTTCTTGAAACTATTGGGTTCGATTGAAACAGAGACTAACGCATTCATCATCTCCCACAAAGGTGATATGCTATATGACAGATTTGAGAATGTGTTAAAGTTTGAAAAGCACAAGAATTTTTCACGAATTGCAGACTGACATAAATAGTGATATGAAATCTTTCACACAATTAAACAAAGACCTCACTGAATCTTTTTTGATTGAAGGTAACATTGACGTTACTGATATCTATAAAAGAAACAATGTTGATACTATAATCAAAAGGTCTGTGGAAGGTGAACTGATTTATTCATCAAAAGATACAGCTTCTTATAAATTACCTCCGGTAAAAGATAGTAGTGAATGGATTCAGACTATCAAGAAGTACGAAGATACAGGAGTTGCAAAAGGTTCAGCCGAAGGGAAAGAGATTCAAGTTGCATTCAAAAATACCTATGGTAAATCATTTTCCGTAGGTAATGTTGATAAAATCATGAATGGGTTGAGTACTTTATCTGGTAAAAACCCGTCTGGAGAAGACTGGGAATCACTGATTGCAGTTGGTGTTAAAGTACATAATAAGTTACCCATAGATGGTCCTGAGTGGGATAGAGCACAAAAGTATTGGGAAGGTCATGAGAAACAGGCAGTTCGACTCGGTAAAGACTTTGTGGAAAAACTTGGGGTTAATGATTTAAAACAACTGGGTGCATCTGTCCTGCCTATAACGGGGGATTGGTCAAAATGGGGTGCCACTAATAGGACCCCTAAGACTGATTTGATTGACGGCAACAAACACATTTCACTTAAAAAATCAGGTGGTTCTCAGTTGATGTCTGCTGGTAAAGAGGAGGCAATTGCAACGGTTAATGCTGCAATGTCTACCTATAGTGCTTCTACTACTGGTTCTAAAAAAATTAAAGAGATTACTTCTTTATTAGAAGAAAAAATGGTTAAGTTGAGTACCAAACAAACGGTTGATGCTGTTCAGAGTCTTCAAAAGAAAGGTAAGTTGAGTGATTCTGAAGCTGCTTTAATTAAAGAACTGGACGATGCAAACCTCGGTGCAAATGAAATTAATTCACAATTAAATAAGTTGTTTAGTGATGATGTTTTCAAGTCACACTTTTGTTTTGAAGCTGCGACAGGACGTGTGAAATTTGGTACGTCATCACAAGGTGTTGCAAATTCTATCGTAACGTTTCGTGATACAGGTGCCATTACAGATATTCTTCAATTAGATTCTGCTGAGGGTGCAGGTAAAGTACTTGCAAGAGGTAATAGTTTTTATGTGTCTTTCAAATCCTCTAGTGGTAGTGCACCTTATCTTGCTCTGAGGAGTAAAAAGTTGAGTAAGAAAGCTCTTGCAGAAGAAACGTTTCATGATATAATTCAAGAAGAAATGTTACAAGATAATCTCTTGATGGAAGAAATGCAACAACTAGACGAGTTTGCAATGTTTTCTAAGCTATCAAAGATGGCAAGAAATATTGGGAGTGAACTTGCCAACACTGCTAAAAAAGTTTTAGATAAAATTATGTCTCGTGTTCGTAGTGCGTTCAGTTATATCGTTTCATTAGGTAAACGTGCTGCATCTGCTTTATTGAGATTTTTTGGCGTTAGAATAGACAATGTACGAGTGAAAGGTGGGGGTAAGTACCCTCTAAGATAATATGACAGATAAGAATATGTTCAATGCTACCCCAGCATTGTTTTTTGATTTTGAAAACCCACAGATGGACCCCAGTCTTCTAGAAAAAGAACTCACCGAAACTATAGAAAAGATTAATGTCATTGGTTTATCTGCTAATCAGATTGGGCATGATGTTAGGTGTTTGGCTTTAAACTCACAAGACAGAGGTGTTGTTGTGATGTTCAATCCTCAACTCAAAGCTGTATCGAAAGAGATGGTTGTAATGAAAGAAGGTGATGCCATGGTACCAGACTTTTTCGTTTCTTTAAAACGTCCGAAACACATTGTTGTTGAATATCAAGATACTCAGGGTGGAACTCATGAACTCGATTTAACAGGTGTTGCTGCTCGTTGTGTTCTACATGAAATGGATAATCTAAACGGGGTTTTGTTTCTTGCACGTGCTTCTAGACTTAAACTACAGAGAGCTGTTAAAAGTAAATTGAAGAAAGAGAAAAGAAAATATGGATAGGATGTATCCAAACCTAAATGATGATAGACCCATAGAACCCCTTTGGATAAGAAATACATTAACTAAAGATGAATGTGATGAGATTATTAGATTCCATAAATCTCATCCTCACAAATTATCAGTTGGTGATATTGTTTCTTATCATGCTATGAGAATGACTCAAATCGCAAATTTGAGAATAAGAGATTTATTGTGGAAACCAATTTATGATGCAATAGGAACTATTCGCAAAGGAAGTGATGAATTAGTTTTCCCTGAAATGACTTCCATAAACGAATGGCATGTTGGTTCATATCAGGAACCCCATACTGATGTTACTTCTACTCAAGAATTGAGACTAGAAGCTGAGGGATACTTACCTTGGGTTAGGTCTAGACAATGGACTTGTATATTTTATTTGAATGATGACTTTAGAGGTGGTGAAAGTTTCATAGAGTATCCTGGTCCAGATGGTTCAGAAGAAACAGTATATCAGCCCGAAACTGGTTCTGGTGTGATATTCCAAGGTATGTATCATCAACATGGTGTTAAAAAAATTAGACGTAAAGCCAGATACACAATATCATACTGGTTCACAACTGAACTGAATAGAAGCTCCCCACAATTAATAGATTTGGACCCGAATGTTGATGAAGATATACTTAGATTGAAACTAGAGGGAAAACCTTATCCGACTTATGCTCCAATTTCACCGGATGCTATGGCAAAGGATGAGGACAAACAAGTGTTCAACAAACGACCAACTTATGAAAAAAAATTTATTTCTTCTTAAAAATCAATAACTTAAAAACTTGACAAAATGGGTCATCTGCGGTAAAGTATATACATACTTGAGAGGAAATAAAGATGACCCAAACAACAATTAGAGATTCTAAAGACACTCTTGCCAAACTGATGGCATCTGAAAATATCACAGTTGTGCATAGAAAAGTACCAACTGCATATTTTGATTTAGAAAATCGTGTTTTATGCTGTCCTATCCTAAAAGATGATATATCTCCAGAGTTGTATGACTTGTTTATGGGTCATGAAGTTGGCCATGCACTCAACACTCCATACGAAGGTTTACATTCCACCGTTACAGAAAATGCTTCTCTTAAAGGTTATTTAAACGTTATTGAAGATGTACGTATCGAACGTGATATTAAGAATCGATATCAGGGTTTGAAGCGTTCGTTTCATACTGCTTACAATGAACTCATGGAAATAAATTTCTTTGGTGTTGATGGTAAAAACCTTGATAAAATTTCACTTATTGATAAAATCAATTTGATTACCAAGTGCGGTTCACGTGTTCTTATTTCAATGTCTAATGAAGAACAAAAGTTCTTGGACATGGCTGAAAGCTGTGAGACATGGGAAGATGTTGTTGAGTGTGCAACTGCAATCTTTGAATACTCAAAGGAAAAGGAAACACGTACTGATGAAGATGAGATTGTGTCTTATGAAAAGACACTAGAACAAATTGATGATTCTGGTGATGAAATTGAAACAGATGAATTCAATGAAGAGTATGGTGATACCTCAGAAGACGGTGATGAAACTGAGGAAGAAATGGAGACTCAGGAAATTGGTGACGAGACTGATGACGATGAAGAAGAAGTTGCTTCTGAAGAAGGTGCCCGAGAATCTGTAACTGACCACTTCTCTCACAAAAACGAAACTTCCTTTATCGATGAAGAAGCGAATATGCGTACTGAAATCGATTTGCTACCAATCTTCGAGAAGAATGGCCACTACAAAAATAAAATTGTCACTTTCAAAAAAGTTCTTGAGGATTGGAGAAATGATAGAAATGTAGAGTATGAAAAACATGACGATTTAATCAAAAAGTCTATCAAGATTCTTTCTAATAAGAACAAGAAGATTGTTAATCATATGGTTCGTGAGTTTGAGATGCAACAGACTGCACATCGATTCAGTAAAGCGATTACTTCGAAGACTGGTAAACTGGATACGAATCGATTAGCAAAATATAAAATTGTCGATGATATCTTTAAAAGAACAACCATACTACCTGATGGTAAAAATCATGGGGTTGTAGTTTTGTTAGACTGGTCATCTTCGATTGTGTCCTCTGTACCTGATATGATTGAACAGGCTTTGATTCTGGTTGACTTCTGTAGAAAAACAAACATTCCATATCGTATCTTTTTATTCTCAGACTATATGGATGAATGGTGTGTTGGTAGAGGTTCTCTTCTGGAAATTTTCAGTAATGAAATGTCTAACAGAGACCACAACGAAATGATGTACAATGTTGCCTGTTTGTGGTATTCTTACTTTACACGTAACTTAACTGCTGGACGTTTTACTAAAGGTTTAGAAGAGTATAACAAGACATTTGAAACTGACCATTCGCTTACGGATGGGTATATTTACTTCAATTTCCATCTTTTCCCAAAGCAATATAATTTAGGTGGTACTCCTTTAGATGACAACTTGATTGTTTTAAGAACGTACCTACCAAACTTCCGAAAGATGTATGCACTTGAAAAGTGCGTGTTAACTATACTGACCGATGGATACTCTCATAGTTGTGATGATTTGGATATCAGTAATGAAGAGAGGGCCGAAGTAGAAAATCAAATGGCCGAGACTGATGCCCCATCCAATCGATGGAATAGATACCGCGGGGTTGAACGTTATATGAGAGACCCATACTCACGTAAAGTATACCGACTTGGTGATATGTCATATCGGTATGCTGGAAGTTTCCAGGTGACTCAAAATCTTCTGCATTGGATTTCTGCTGAGACTGGGTTTACCGTAACTGGTTACTTTTGTGTTAAAAATAGAAGAGAATTTCAAACACTTATATTTCATGCTAATCTTGAAATTGGGGAGAATGATTGGAAAGAGGTTTCTAAAACTGGTAAAGTTTATGACACTCGTGGGTATAACAAATTGTTTGTCTGTAAGACTTCATCATTGGGAACTCAAGGTGATGACTACCTTGATGAAGAATTAAAAGAGGCGACAGTGCGTAAAATTGGTAGTGCGTTTTTGAAGAACCAAAAGAGTAAGATTTCTTCTAGGTTTCTCGCGAACGAATTTATCAAAGAAATTGCTTGACATAAATTTAAAAGGAAATTAAAATGAACGATAAATTTGCTGATGCTTTGATTGCTGTTGGACCGACTCCATGTGAGAAGTATAATTGTAGTAATATTTCCATGTGTGCGAATGATGTTACTGATTGTAAATCTTTCCGATACTGGGTCAACAATGGGTCATTCACTAAAGTCAAAAAGACAATTGGTGAAATGGTTTATGATGGCATTGAATACACGTTTGAATGTTTCACAACGAAAACAATTGAGAGTGATGTGAAACGATTGATTAGGGAAATTAAAGATGAAAGTTGAACTCTTTTCACAAAAAGAACAACCAAATAGTGTTGTGTCTTTATCTTTTGAATCGAATTGTTTTCTTTTTGAAAACTTCTTAAACGATGGTGAATTGAATGAGGTGGTAAAAACATTTAACGATTACCACAAATATATAATCAATGTTTCTCGGATGACTACTAGAAATGACCAAAGGGAAGAGGAGATTATGTTTTTATCTGAAGTACAAGATAGATACAATATTTTTGATTGGGACCAGTTCTCTTTTGTGCCAAAGATTAGGAATTTGATATTAGACCAGTTCAAAGACTTTTGTTTGAATGGAGACTTGTATTGTAAATCATATTTTGAAGGTGACAATGCTCTAACATTTAAGGAAGAGTATGAACCATTAACACCTGAAACATTCTTTGATGGATATTTACAATTTGACGGTGGGCCTGTTGATTTGTATTTATCTAATCCATTCACACCAAAAGACAATAGAATAATTAGAATGAATCCTGGCACAATTGTTTTTTGGCCGTCTTATGTCTATTCCAAAATTACTATTCCAAAGAATAGTAAACGATTTGGTATTGTCATTGATTCTAAAGTTTCAACAGAAAATATTGAAAATTATTTTCAGTTGGGGGCTTGACAAATTAGATATTTTCTGAGATCATTATATAAGTTGAGTGAGAAAAAAAGGACTTTAATATGAGTGATGTACAAGTATTCCGTATGACTAAAGGACGTATGGGAGTTATTGAAACACTGACCCGAGACTTTCCTGGTCAAACACGATTTACCCGCAAAGAACTCAAACAATCTTTGGGCTCTGTCCCATATTGGATGAGTAATACTAAAAGGTATTCTTTCAAAGAAAAAGAAAAGGGCAAGGTTATTTTCAACTTGTCTACCATTCTACCAGAACCAACAACTAATGTTGCAACTAATGTTGTTCCATTCAAACCCGTTGAGGAGACAATGCAATCTGTACCTGAAGTAATGCCAAACTATGTTCCTTTCGGACATTACAATGATTTAAAAATGATTGTCCAGTCTGATATGTTCTTCCCCGTTTTCATTACTGGTCTTTCGGGTAATGGTAAAACGTTGATGGTCGAACAGATTTGTGCAAAACTCAAGCGTGAGATGATACGTGTAAATATCACAATTGAGACTGATGAAGATGACCTGATTGGTGGTCATACTTTAATTGATGGTAATATGTCGTTCCGTGAAGGTCCGGTATTACGTGCAATGCGTACTGGTTCTGTTTTGCTTCTTGATGAGGTGGATTTGGGTTCAAACAAACTCATGTGTTTACAGTCTATCCTTGAAGGTAAAGGTTATTTTATTAAAAAGACTGGTGAGTTTGTTGAACCCAAGGATGGATTCACAATCATTGCGACTGCTAACACTAAGGGTCAAGGTTCTGATGATGGTAGGTTCATTGGTACTCAAATCATGAACGAAGCAATGTTAGAACGTTTTGCAATTTCACTTGAACAGATGTATCCCAATGTCACCGCCGAGAAAAAAATTCTCACCAAAGAAATGCAGTTGACTGGTGATGCTGATGTTGAGTTTATTGAAAAACTTGTACAATGGGCGGATGTTATTCGAAAGACATACAATGATGGTGGTATTGATGATGTTATCACCACTCGACGATTGGTTCATATTGTGAAAGCCTTTCGAATGTTTGGTGACCGCATGAAATCGATTACAATGTGTGTGACACGTTTTGATGAA